>Ga0208045_1000007_pt1 | contig 128887 bp, 114 predicted proteins | sample PL_2010_200m_FD_184160 | JGI IMG/M metagenome (GOLD analysis project Ga0208045, IMG submission 184160) | Freshwater microbial communities from Powell Lake, British Columbia, Canada to study Microbial Dark Matter (Phase II) - PL_2010_200m... | ecosystem: Environmental > Aquatic > Freshwater >...
TTTTGAGATGGCTTCTAAGTACTCTGACGAATTCCTTGGACTCCATATACCCGGCGATCTTCGTTATCGGTTTGGCTTCGGGGTCAAGGAATACAGTTGTCGGATACCCGGTCGCTCCTAATGCACCGGCGACGGACGCTTCGTTCATGAGAGTTTCACCGTACGATGCCCCCTTTTGAGATTCCGCATCCAATTTCACAGCGATGAAGTTTGAGGCGATGACCTGTCCAACTTTCTCGTCGGTGTACACCTCCTTGTCCATCTTCTTGCACCATCCACACCAATCCGTATAGACATCGATCAGGATCTTCTTGTGTTCCTGGCGGGCCAAAGCGACACCTTCGTCGAAGCGATGCCATGCAATCGCTTGAGCCGCCGAAATATCTGATCCTGATGACCCATCGGAGGTGCTTAGGAGAGCGATAAGGCCGACGGCTAAGAGTGCTACAACGACGATGATTGATGCAATCCGGGTGGTCATAATCTATTCCTTGTCTGTCTTGGCTCAAATCCGTTTCTGGTGGATGTTGTCATTTGCCTCGAGCCATTTCCAGCAGAAGGGGAACGATGTCTGTTCCACCTTGTCTATGCGATGCGAGAATGCATCAAAGGATCCTCCAAAGATGGAGGGTCGTTTTCTAAGGGTAAAGAAGGTATTGTTCGCGGATTGCGTCGAATTGAAGAATGTCACTGTCCCAGTGGTCTGCGATCTGTTTCGGTGCCGCTCCGTCGAGGATCGCTCTCCGCACTGATCGAGTCCCGACGAGCTCGTCGAGGCGCCGAGGTTTCATCGAAAAATCAGCAGGATAGAGTTCTCGAAGAGAGCAGAGGATGCTGATTCCCGTCCTGACCGACCGAAACCTTGCCCGTTCTGTTACTGTCAGAAAGACCCCTTCGCAGTGTTCTCCCTCAAATTTGGAATCTGTCGTCGCCGCCCGTGTCGATCGGGGAGTAAAGGTTGTGGCTCTGAAATCGACGCCGGGCAGATGGAAGGATCGTAGCTTCGACGCGAGCTCTCTTGCTTTGATCCAGGGAGCTCCAATTTGCTCGAACGGATGCTCTGTCCCCCGTCCTTCGGAGACGTTCGTTCCCTCGATCAAACAGGTGCCTGGATAGACGAGAGCCGTTTGCAGACTGCGAATGCTTGGCGAGGGATTGACCCAGTGGAGTCTGGTCTGGTCGAAGAATTGGACTCTTTTCCATCCTTTCATTTTCACCACGTGGAGGCGCGCGGTTTTGCGGTTTCTGAGCCATCCTTCGCCGTTTATCATCAACGCCAATTCGCCGATGGTGAGACCGTGGACGATTGGAACAGGAAGCCAACCCACGAACGATCTGAGGTTCTCCTCGAGAATTGGACCCTCCATATGCCGTCCACCGATCGGATTCGGTCGATCCAGGACGATGTAGGGAATGCCGTTTTCCGCTGCCGCTTCCATCGTGAGCGCCAGAGTAGTAGTGTAAGTGTAGAATCGAGCACCGACGTCCTGAATGTCGAATAGCAGGACATCGATACCTTTGAGCATCTGGCGGGTGGGCTTCGTTACCTTCCCAAACAAAGAGTAAACGGGAATGCCGGTCTCAGGATCCACTTCATGACCTATGCTCTTCCTATCCGGTGCTTTCCCGCGAATCCCGTGCTCCGGTCCGAAAAGGGCTCGAAGTCTGACTGCTTTCTGTTTGACCAGAGCATCCACCAGATGCTCGCCATTACTCAGAAGTGCCGAGTGGTTCGTTAGTACACCAACATTCTTGCCAGCGATCAACTCAAGCTGATCGTGAAGCAGAACGTCGGCTCCAACTCGTACGCTCATGATTGTTCCTATTTCACTTCTTGAGCAATTCGATGATATATGCTTCGTGAGAAGGGACATCGATTGAAACCTGACCATCGACGCCCACCCTCCCAAAGTCCTTTTTCCCGTTCTCCTGAATCAAAGAGATCCGTTCACCGCCTTTGAACCCATATTGGCGAACGTCAAATCGAATCGGAAGCGTGGTTGGTCCCACATTGGAGATTGCAATCCCAACATTGCCGCTTTTCGCCTGCCAGGTTCCGACAACGAATGGAGGCGAGGTCGATTCAAAAGACGATTCTCCCTTGTCCTTTCCGGTATCGTCAATCCCACCGTCGCTGTGCGGCTTGTCCTTGGTGGTCTCGACGATGGTCTTGCCTTTCCGACCCGCATAGATGTTCTCCCGGGAAATCGGGAACGAGATCACAGCGGCCGAAATCTGCGGCGGGCGCATGAATGTCCCATACAGCAAATACTGCTTCCCTTGTTCCCTTACTCGTGCGAGCTTCAGGAGGAACGAGATCTCTTCACTGCGCTGACTGCGCTGTGTGGTGCGATAATTGGCTATTGTGGGTTGATTTCCCCACAAGACTGTGCGGGCCTGCTCAAGATAGAACTGCGTGGCGAACTTTCGATCCAGTAGCTTCAGAGGTTCTTTTGGAGCGAATTCATCTGGCCAAAGTTCGTCGTAGGGGGGAATCGTCAGGGAGGAGTAGTTGCCATAAGTCACGCCGAAGGCATGATAGACGGCCTGGAAGAAGGGGATAACGTCCCAACCGTTATTCGGACGTGCATACCGCTCCTTGCTGACTTGCAGCGTCAGCATGAGGTCGAGGTACGGGAGCCAGGCTTCTCCGGCTCCTTCGCCCGCCAGGAGAGTGTTTCTGGCCGACCGGGTCCTATCGCGAATATCAGTTGAGAGGAGTCTGAATCCATTCATCCAGAACGTGCCTCCGCCGAGCGGATGGCCGTGGGTCGGATCATAGCACAACAAGCTGCTGCAGGCCTGGTCCATGTAGATGCCGTCGACACCAAGGTCCCGGACAGCTTCTGAAGCGATCCCTGCGTACGTGTTACGCCAGAATGGAGTGGCCATGCACATGGTGGCGCACGCCTGTTGTGTATAGGTGTTGTAAATTTCGGGTCTCACTTTTCCGTCCAGGCCTTTTACCGCAAAACGCTCTGCTCCTTTTTCTGCCCAGCTCTTCGTTGTCATTCCCCACAAACGTTGGTTCATATACACAATAGCTCGAACGTTGTTCTTGTGTGCGGACGACAATGCTGCTTTGAAATGTTCGGTTCCTTCTCTCGGGGGGAGGTATTCCGGGAAACCGGCATCATAAGAGCATCCATGCCACCAATGCCAGAAAACGCTCACCGGGAGTTTCAGCTCTTTCTGAATATCCACTGCCGGTTCGAGTACACCATCCGATTTGCCGCGGTTCCAGACCCAAAGTGATGTCTTGAGGAGCCACTCCGGCACGACGCCTCTATTCAGCCGGCTTCGGACAGCCCACGGTTGTCGTGTCCCCCACGCCCGATATCGTTCAGCAGCTGTAATCCAATCTCCGCTAAATGTGCCGATCACCGCCCGGTAGGAGGGGCCATACCTGGTTTGAGGTGTCGACTCGTTTTCCGGATAGTGGATCATTTCGTAGTTGACGCGCTCCGGCGATTCGCTCCAGAAGGCGAATGCTTTCCTGAAAGCCGCAGTATCATCACACGAGAGGTAAAGACCGGGACCGTTCTCCCGGTAGAGCGCAAGGCACTGGAGCGACATCGTGCCCGGATAAGGCCATTCGAGCCTTCGGTTCGGGTTCTCAGGCCCGGCAATAAGTTGTCTGGGTATTTTTGTCATCTCGCCCATCCAGATCGGCGCCGCAAGTCGTTCCTCAGGTTGCTTTGTGATTCCCGGAACCTCCGGGAACCGTACTTTCTCTACATGCAATTCCCCCGGCTTGTCGATTGCGATGCTCCAGTAACTCAATGGCTCCTTCGAATCAAGAACGACAGTGACCACAACTTTCAACGGCTTGGAAAAGGGAAGGTTGAACCCCTCCCAGACCATCATCAGTTCATTCTCCCGCTTGTTCGGGTGCTCCCAACGGAACTTTCCTGCCATCGATGGAGTAATGGTCGCGGGCTCGTGGCCAGGCAGCATTTCAATTCTCCAGAGCGGGTTTTTTCCCACAGCTTCTGAGACGAAATTCATGCCTGTTGCCTTGTCAAGCAGCCCAACCAGGTCTCCATTTGTTGTGTTAACCTCGAGACGAAGAGTTTTGCTGCTGAGAGCTACGGGCTGAGCCTGAGAATTGGCGGAGTAACAGAAAAGAAACAGCAACAGACAGATCGCGACTCGTTGATGCCGAGAGACAGTATTTCTGTTCATGACTGAACCTCCAAGAATTGTAAAACGATACGAGGCCACGATGGTCTCGTCGACCGATTACTTGTTCTTCGTAGCGTACAGCAAGAGGCAGTTACCGACCGCCCGTTCACCGAATGGATCAGAGGGAGAATTGACAATGTTGCCATCTACGACGAGTGTCGTCGAGCCGCCGCCGTCGAGATTCATGCCTTGGTAAATGCCCGACGTGACCATCAAATCCGCGAACTCAACGAGCGACATTCCGACGCTTGACTGCGTTCGGCCATCTACGACGATGAAGAATACTCTTGTGCTATCTATTGAGAAGCCCACACCGGATCGGGGGTGTCGATTCGAGGAAAACCGTGGAAATGTCCCCTCGAGCGCATCTGCAGTTGATGCGATGCTCCTGCCGTTGAGGACGATGCGCGGCCAACCTCCGACGAGCGTTTTCACAGGACCCCGGTTTGGCCTCAATCCCAAACAGATCTTCACCGTGTCACCTCGCTTTGCAGTCGAGAAGGGACCGCCATCCTGAGTATTGTAACCAGACAAGACGAGCGTACCCTTAGCAAGAGGTGTTCCCCCGGACCCCGCGGTTCCGGATACAATCGCATAAAGAGTGTCAGTACGGTAGATGAGCTCGGAGAGAGGCAGCTCATGGATGGCCATCTTGAGCGTATCAGTGGGCGTTGAGAGCCCATAGTAATGATTAAAGAGGACAACTGTATTGGATCTCGGGATGTCGTTAACCCCGAAAAGATCGGTCAGAGTTCCGTTCTTCCAGAGAACGCTCCCGATAAACTCGAATCGGTCAATCAGCGGTTTCCTTTTTTGCGACACTGCAAATTGCGAGTGAATGTTGTCGAACGTGTCGAAGGCGGACCCCGTCATCCTGGTGCCTTTGACAAACTCGCTTTCGATCACGTTGTTGTTCTCGATCTCACCAGTCTTGAGGCTGAAGAAATCTGAATTCAGCGCCGCCACGACAGTACGGGTGGTGTCATTGAGACGTTGAGCGATTGAGCTGGTGCGTTCCCTTCCGAAAAGCTTGTCGAGTGCCCTGCCGGATCCGATCTCAAGATCAGCTTGAGTGAGATCGATCTCCAGAATATGGATTTTCCACGGGCCGCGATGGTCGTTGATGAATCTATGCACTACTCCAGGACGTACCTGATGCACTGAGGAGGAGTCCGCGCCGGAACAACTCGAAAAATGCACGCCACCGGCAACCAGCATGAGGGCAAGTGCGGAACTGGTAAGGACAACAGAATATGGAAAACAACGGCGAGTCATGTAAGATACCTCACTTCTTTGAGTGGAGCGTGAACGCCAAGCCTGTTCGCCTCTCACAATACTGGGAAAGCTCGCACCGCATGTTGCTAATAAAAAAGCAGGCATCCAAGACTCTGGATGCCTGCCTGCGGAACCTGATGATTCACGTGTTGCGTGAATTGACTAGTAGGTCACCCTGAGACCACCCTGTACCTGGCGCGGCGCGTAGGTGCCATTCGCCTGACCGAAGTTTGTCAGTTTGTTCCCGGCCTGATCGTTCATTGTGCTGTTGTATCCGGACGCATTGAACCAGTTGAAAAGGTTGAACGCATCAACCATGAACTCGACCTTTGCGTTGGCAATATCAAACGACTTCGACACGCGCAAATCGAACATCTTGTACCACCACCTGGCCTCGTTATAAGGCTTGAACTGCGTGCGTACACCGTCGATCCAGTCATCGCCTGTCGTGTTGTTCTTATTGAGGTCACGACCGTCGATCACGGTGAAAGCCATCGGGCTTGAAATCGTCGCTACAGCGCTGACCTTGAAATCGAGCGGGAGGAGGTATGTGCCGGAGAAAACCACGCGATGCCTCTCATCGGTTGCGCTTCGTTGCATCGCCAGAAGGTCCGTCGAGGTACGGGCGGTTGTGATAGCATCCGATTGCGAGAAACTCCACGAGAGCGTGTAGGAAAGTTGCCAACGAGTTGTCGGTGTGGCATAAGCCACAGTGCTCAAGAACGCATGATTCCAAGCAGCAGCGATGCTGCCCCATTCGTTGATGTCACCGTACGCCGTTGTAAGGACTCGTTTACTAGGAGTAGTTGCTGTACTGACGTAGTTTACGTTAATCGGCGTATACATGTTGGTGCCATGCGAATTGATGTAGTCCACGTTGATACCCACCTCGTCCGTCAACTGGTGGCCGACGCCGAGCGAGAGTTGGGCGACCCTGGGCGTTCGCATTTGCTGGTTCATGACGTTGATTACTGGTGTTGCGCTTACACCGCCTGATGCGACGCGTGCTCGCAAGACCGCAGGGTCAATCGTTCCAGGATTTTGGAACTGGTATTGCCGCCACGACGCATCCCGACGCTCGAAATAGGCAAAGGCGTAGGCGGTACGGTCATAGGTAATTCCGAATCCGCCGCGCAGGATGGTCTTTCCGGTGCCAAACATATCATAGTTGAAAGAGAGCCTTGGAGCTATATTCGACCAGTCGTTCTTTCGATCTCCTCGGTTGATCCAATCGGGCGAAAGGATGCTTGTAAGGTTTGTGCTGTCAGCCCAGGGGACCCTGAATGAGTTATTCAATGTGTTGATTTCAACGTCGTAACGTATGCCAAGATTGATTGTTAATTGCGGCAGAGGATTCCATTGATCCTGAATGTAAAATCCCAGGATGTTCCCCTTGTCGTCGGTTGTGGCATCCGAACCGGTTGGATCGAGCGGATGAAACACACCAATTCCAATAGCTGCTGTTCTTGGCAGAGAACTCGTATCTGTAGCGAAAGTGAACGTTGGGTTGAGGTTGCCCGGAGCCCATGGTGTCATAGAGACGATAGCGGCAAGACCCCCGATCTTCAACGTGTGCGGTCCGTAGAAATTTTCGACGTGAAACGTCAGCTTCTCATTGAGAGTGTAGTGGTCCTCTTCGACCTTAATGGGGAAAGCCCCCGTGCCGATGGTAATGCTGGGGTATACGAGCGAGGGACCGTTTTGGATCGCCGGCTCATAGTGGCGCCATCGGAGATATCGGACGCTGAGTTCATTAAACATCTTAGGCGAAATGATGTCCGTCCATTTCAGCATATGGCTGTTTATATGGTATTGGCCGTAGATGCCGCCGCCCTCCGAAACGCTGCCGCCGAAGTTGGTCTTGCTGGAGAGATAGCGCGCTGACCAAATATAATCGATTGTGTTGTCGTTGTCGTGTTGGTACGTCATACGAAGCACGCCGAGCTGGTTCTGGTTTGGGGCTTCAAACGTGCCGGCATATTTGTCCCAGATCCCTGGATTGTATGCTGGCCGCCCGGGCACGACGTCGATGTACTCATTCGCATTCTGGTCCTCGTACGAAGCCATGATGAAGAGCTTATCCTTGATCAAGGGCCCGCTGACTGTAAATCCCATTTGCTGGCGACTGTAATTGGGCTTTGTCTTCTCGAAAGGACCTCGCGTGTTCAGAGACTTGTCGCGCAAGAAGGAAAATGCTTCGGCATGGATGTCGTTGGTTCCCCGCCGTGTGATGACGCTGATGACATAAGAACCGCCGCGCGTGTACTCGGCATCAAATGGACTGAGAATTGCACGGAACTCCTGGACGGCATCCTGTGGGTATGGAGATCCTGTCTGTGGGATACCGACAAGGTTTCCATTGTAAAGGCTCTTCCATTCAGCACCATCTGCGTACATATTGATGAAGCGGAGCTCCGGCAGTGCTCCTGCAGTGGGCAGGGCGCGGCCGGCTGATGTCGCAAAGGAGCGGATGCCCGGAGCCACGGAAGCAAGGTTCATCACGCTGCGGGAATTCAAGGGTAGATCGACGATTTGAGATCGGACGACAGCAGTGGAGACGTCCAATCTCTTGAGCTCAAACTGCTGATTGCGTGTGCCGACGACTTCGACCCCGGATACCTGGACAGCCTCTGGCGTCATCGTAATATCAAAATTGGGGCGCTGACCTGTGAGGAATGTGACGTTCTCCTTTCGCACTGGCTTGAAACCAATGTAAGTAACTTCGATGGTGTAGGTACCGGGAGGGATACCGAGAATCTTATAGGTGCCGTTGACATTGGTCGCAGCGCCGCGATGTTGGCCGGTCTGCTCATTAAGGATGACAACGTTCGCGCCGGGCATTGTCTTGCCTTCGTTGTCGATGACTTTGCCTTCGACATTTACCGTCGTCCCTTGGGCAGAAAGTGTGCAGAGAAATCCGGCGAACGCGAGCACTCCTAGAATGATAGCAAGTTTTCGTGCCATACTGTTCTCCTTAGAGAATTAGGGTTTAGTGAAAACGGTGAGTAAGTAGAAATCCATGATTTGAAAATAGAGAGAAGTAAATTCGATCGACGAGATAGATCGCAGATGAAGACCGAGTCTTGTACGGGGCACCTCCTTGCCTATGAGGTCATCGGAAAGAGCATCTATTGTTCTATTGAGAATTGTTGCTAATATAGGCGTATGTACGGAGTGTGTCAAGTGTTTTCAGTTCACAAGATAGCATCAGTTGCTCCGGCTACAAGCCTCGTTGCATTCCGGCTTACCGGAATTGCTTGGGAATCCCGGATGGGGGCAACTTGTCCAGAGTGAATTTCTACCTCGGGTGTACAGCTTGACTGAAGGGGCTATTTGCGCTACATTTGCCGTCACTCAGAGCCTTACCCTCACCCCAATTGTCACATAGAATTGCCATGAATCGACGCTCGTTCATCACCTCATTGGCTCTGGCCCCTCTGGGTGCCGTTGTCACACGGCCGTTGAGGTTTCTCGATCCTATTGAACGTTCCACCGGAAGATCTGCAGAATACTCCGGATCGATGTGGATCTATCTCTGGGATCTCGTGGATGAAGGATACGAAAAGGTCTTGAGAGACCTCTCAGAAAACGGGCTTACGAGCATCAGCATGGCCACGGCGTATCACGCAGGCAAATTTCTCGCACCTCACAATCCAAAACGGAAGGTAGTGTTCCTCGAGGACGGCACGGTCTACTTCAAGCCTGATCCAAAAATGTACGGCAGGATCCAACCGAGGATAAATTCCCTGGTCAAGGCTGGTCACGGACTGGAAAAGGCGAAGAAGGCCGCGGACAAATTCGGATTCAGGACGCGTGCCTGGATTGTGTGTTGCCACAATACTCCTCTGGGTATGAAATATCCCGACATCGCAAGCGAAGGCGCGTTCGGTGACAAGCTCTATCATAATCTCTGTCCCAGCAACAATGACGTCCGTCGATACATCCGCTCTCTTGTTTCGGACATTGCATCTCATGGCGTGGATGCTATTGAACTGGAGGCACTGCAGTTTCAGGGCTATGCACACGGTTACCACCACGAACGCGAAGGGATTGAACTCAACTCTGCAGCAAGGTTCCTCTTGGGGCTTTGTTTCTGTCCGTCATGTATCAAAAGGGCCCAATCCGCTCAACTTGATCTCGCGCCGATTCGTCGTTTTACAAAGCAAACGCTTGAGGCATGGTTCGCTGATCCGGCTGCGACTGCAGAAAAATACTCAGTGTTTGACAAGCTGCCGTCAGATGTGTTCGATCCCATGCTTGAATGGAGGAAATCTGTTATCTCCTCGTTTGTCGAGGAAGTCGCGGAAGGAGGGAGAAACAGCAAGCTAAGACAGATGATAAGTGTAGATCCGCTTGCAAGAAAACTCGTCAGCGTTGACGCAGCCGCTTCGGCGAAGCTCACGGGGGGAATACTCGCGCTGGGATATGTGAAAGACGGTGTGGCACTTCGCGAACCGCTGAAAGCGCTTCAAGCAGCAATTGGTGCAGCGAAGATAACACTCGGTTTGCAGGTTGGGTTGCCGGAGAGCGGAGGCAAAAAGGAGTTTCTCAGCAAGATATCGACGGCAAAAGAGTTGGGTGTGAACGGCTTCAATTTTTACAACTACGATTTCATTCCTTCCCAAAACCTCACCTGGATCAAGGAAGCCTTCGGGAATTGAGAGCAACGTTGGTTGAGTGAAGTCGTTGAAAAACGGCATAGCGTCTGCTATCATATACCAACGAGTAGTCCGGCGGGTTGACCTCCTCTGAAGTTACCCACTCATACCGAATGAACTTGTCCTTCTCCGCTATAACAAGGGCATCGCCAGGGAGATTACTGGTCTGCTCGGACAGCCACTCGCGAAACTGCGAACGAATAGTCGGCGGTTTCACGCGTCTGATTTCGATGTCATCTCGCCATCCGATGTCAGCTCCCTCCAGATAAAACGTGAGCTGCGGATTGCGGTCAAACCCTGCGACAACGATCGCAGAAGGTTGTCGCTCAGTCACGATTCTTGCGAGATCACTCGCTCCATCATTGAATTGAAATTGATCGTATCCCACAATATTATAGAAGCTTAACAGGAAGGATGGAATTATCAACAGCGTCGGGAGTGAATTGCGAAGCTGGGAGATGGTGCGGTTTCTGTAAAGAGTATACGCCAACAAGAGTATGCAACACAGCATCATGAGAAAGGGGAGGAATGCCAGGACGGCTGATGAATGGGGAAGCTGAGCCCTGAGAAGTTCGCTCGGTATTGATTTGGCGAGATTGCGCCATTCCTGGTTTGAAGCCCAAAGTAAAGAAACACCAGTTCCGCCCAAAAACAGAGCCGCTAACTTGTTCGAAAAAGCTCCCGAGGCGAATTCCAATATCGCACGGGCAGCGATGAGAGAAGCAGGAACCAACATCGGAAGCACGTAGATGGAAAGCTTCGTTCGCATCATGGTGAAAACGACGAAAAAGACGATGAACCACATTGCCAGAAGCATCCATCGGCGATCCTTTTCCGTGAAGACCCTATAGAGTCCGAAAGCGAACCAGATGATCCCCAGCGGAAACAGAACGAACAGCTGATTAACGAAGTAAAATGCCTCAAGCGGCTTGATGTTTCCCTCGATGCCGTAGAGCGATCGTTCAAACACAGCGGATGCGTCCAGAAAGAAAAGCGGGTTACCAAAGCCCTGCGCGATTGTCATGTAGAAATGCCATGGACATGCAATAAGGAGGGTCACCCCCAGCGAAAGGAGAAATGGTCTCCAGGTGGCTTTCTGCTCGCCCCCTTGTGTTGAGATCTTCCACAGGAAGAACGTCAAAGGGATGCCAAAGCCTACGAACAGTTTTGTCATCAACGCAGCGCCAACTACCAGCCCAGCATAGACTGCGTATCGTGTTTTGCCGAGCGATTCCAGCTTCAAGTAGAAAAGGATGGAAATCGCAAGGAAGAACACGAGAGAAGTGTCGAATTGTCCCTGTCTTGCCTGAAAAGTCACAAACGGATTCAACCCATAGAGCATCGCCGCAACAAACCCAAGCTTTGTGTGTTGGAGCTCTTTGCCAATTCGGTAGATCACGAACAGCGTCAGGGCGCCCAGGAATGCTGAGAAGAATCGGGCAGCAAACTCTGTTACACCAAAAAGGAAGAATGAGAGACTTGTCAGCCAGACGTAGAGGGGGGGATGCAACGAAGAGTAAAGGCCGCCGATGGAGAATGGCGTTTGGTCAAAGATCCCACCGAACATCAGAATGCCCTCAGCACGAACTGCGTAGAGTGCTTCGTCCCACGCCTGAAGGTCCAGGAATCCAAGATTCAGGAACCGAATGAGCCCCACGGCTAGGAGCAGAGCAAGGTATCCTCGTTCCTTTTGTCTATCGTCGAAGAGGTCAGGCATTGTAGACGAAGATTCCTTCGTAGGTCCAGAGCGACACAAGCAGCAACGCGACCACGATGCCGGTTAGCTTCTGGGGGATCGTGAGATTGCCCCACGAGCCCCGGGAATCGGACAAAAAGAGGGCGGCATAGATCGCCACATAAGGCATGAGTGGAAAGTGAAACCGCCCTCCTCCAAAGAAAATCAGGTGGAGAAGAACCCAGCTCCCCACGACGGATAATGAAATCCACCAAACGGGATCCTTCTTCGACGCAAGGAATCCAAAAACTCCCAGTAGCGTCATCAACACATAAGGAAGGTTCGTTAAGAGTGTCAAGGAAATTGGGATCGACGCGTATTTCTCCGCGTATCGTGTATGAGCGTCATCGGGGCTCTGGTGGAATGTCCAAACGAGGAGGCCACCTTCACTCTCAAAGAGTCGGCCCAGTTTCTTCGCTGCATTGACAACAAATGTCCCGGGATTCTGGAGGATGTACTGAGACGCAGTCTGAAAGGCTATTTGATCCGTCTCGAATTCGCTTTTTGCGGCTCGGAGGATTGTAGGATCGAATGTGATCCCATACGCCCCCGTCGCCTGGGGGTTGTTACCGATCAACAGATTCATCCCCCCGTTCGATGCGAGAGAGAATCTGCCGAAGGCCACATAGTTTCGCAGGAACCAGGGAGCCAACACCAGAACGAATGCGATGACCACGGGGGACAGACTTTTGAGAGTGAGACCCAGGCGTCGATAGAAGAAAGGGAGCACGAGCAGGAAGATGAGTGCACTTGGCTTAAATAGAACGAGCACGCCGAGACAGATACCGATGAGGTAGGCGGAACTGCTCCGCTTCTCCGAATACCGAGTTAGCAAAACCGCAGCAAGCGTCAGAAGAAATGTGAACACCGTTTCGGACATCATGAGATTTGTGTAGAAAATGGCCGGGATATAGAATGCCCAGAGCCCCGCAGCGAGGACTCGTATTCGATTCGGGTGTCCGGTCAGTAGGACGAATATGAGAAACGAGGTTGCAACATCGATAAGCGCCTGAAGACACTTGATCGCCACCGGGTGATGACCAAGGACGAAGTAAAAAACACTTACGAACGCCGGATATCCGATGGGCCGGTATGCAGTTGGAGTACCATCGTATGTGTAGGCTGTTTTTGACGCGAGATTGTATGCAAGCCTGTCGTATTCTCTCTCATCCGAGATGAGCGGGCGTTGATGGAAAGAGATGAAGGCCGCTCGGAGTATGAGTCCGAGAGCGAGGATGTACAGCAGCGATCGAGGATATGCCTGGAGTCTAGACAATATCGTGTTCACGGTACAGGTCCATCAGTTTCTTGTGGACGGCTTCGTAGGAGTGATACTTCTCGAGCCACTTCCGTCCGCGCACACTTGTTTCAGATCGGAGCAAGGGGTTGTCGATGAGCTCCACAAGCCGTTCGAAGAGTGTTTCCGGTGTGGCAAGGACAAATGGGTTCTCTGGCAGCCAGGCAACATAGTCAGGCGTCATTTCCGTAATCGTAGGGATACCGAGAGCAAGTGTCTCGAGAGAATTGCGTCCATATCCTGTTCCGCCAAAGTTGCCCACCTGTTCAATCGCCAGGTCACACGTCTCTTTCATGCGGATCACTTCCTCGTGTGGCTTGTTTTCAATGATCACGAAGTCGATGTGCCGCACTTTCTTGACCGCCTCAATGACGGGGAGTATGAGTTCAGTACCTTTCATCGACCTGCTTGTCGGTGAGTGGACGATGCGCAAGCGCTCGTTTTCCTGCAATCTCATGGAATAGGGTGAAACGTCGAAGGGAATGTACACGTAGTGGATCTCCGGATGACGGAGGAGGTGGTCGCTTTCGTTCGTCAGGTTCAAATCGCTTAACTCATTCATTACTGGATCAATTCCACGAACACGCAGGTCACTTCCCATGTAATGACAAATTATTTTCTTCCCCTCTTGTTTCCATCGTCTCGCAACGCGCGCGTCTCGGAAGAAGTCAAGACCACCGTCATAGTGTATGATCTCATATTCGTCGAGACCGTACTCTGCGATCGCCTGCCGCACTGTTCGGTGGCGTCTCAGGTCGTCGAACTTGAAGTAGGCCGCCTCGAATATGTTCTTGGGACCGTGCAGCAGAGGGAGCGAGTGAGGATTGGAGTCGCCTCCGCCGGATTGCTGAATTGTCGCCCTCTTTGCGGCCCGCCACAAGTTAGCGAGAGGATTGCGGGGAAGCGGGAGGTTAAGGGAAATATCTTCCGGGAATGTAAGGACATTCTTGTGGAGCGTTACCAGTCTGGCATCAGCCCCGAACCGGCGCTGCATGTCCACCATGTTGTAAGGCACGCCGGCAACGTTCAAGGGTGCGACGTGGAGGACCTTCATGGGTCAGATGAATCGCTTATAGAATGTACTCCGAAGGATCCCGTGGGAATTGAACCTCTCTTTGAAAAGGATGAGGTTCATCGATGGGGTCATCGGGTTTGCGGCTTTGGTGTCCTGCGAAACTCCAATGTCAATCCACGAGAACCCGCGCTCGATGGCCCATTTCGCCACCTCGTACATAACAATGTGGATTGGGTTGTATTGCTCATAGTCGTAAAGCAGCATATTGTAGAAGCAGAGGGCGACCTGTTGATTGCATGCAAACATCAGTGAGCCCGCTATCGGCTTGCTTCCTTTGTAGACAAGAAACAACTGGAGATTCTCAGGGAGGAGCTTCTTCAATTGTAGGAGTTCGTCGAGCGTGTGTGTCGGTGTGACGCCGTGTCGGGCCTTGTTCTTTATGAGGATAGGATAGAACGCTTCGTAATCGTCGTTCAACTCTACGGTGAGCGTTTTCTCCCGGAGGTTTTTGTGTATGTATCGCCGGGCAGTGCTCTGGAACGATGCGAGGAAGTCTCCTCTTGTGTCGAGCGGTATCGAGTGCGAGATGTAATGTTTGTCGTACGAAAACCCGCGATAGGCGAGCGCAAAATCCAGATTCTGCGAAATGACCTTCTGGTAAATGAAGGGAGGAGGAGTGAGCAAAGCCCGCTCGAAGGAGTGATCGCGACAGTAATCGGAAAATGCGTCAACCAGTTCAAGTGCCGTGGCGAAACTTATCACGTTGGTGACGACCGAGCCGTACGATGCACCGATCGGAGATTCGAACGTTGACCCCATCGCAGCTCCAGGGAGGACGGCGGTGATTTCTTTCTTGTCAAGAAAGACAAGGTGGTGCCAGTTGAACCTTCCTTTTGGGTGATAGTCGAAGAATTTCTGAAGATGGAACATCGTGCCGTTGTTTGAATTCAGCACGAACGTATCCCATCGTTCTTTCAAATCGTCAGTGTATGGAACTACCTGAATGGCCATAGCGATTAGAATTGGAATCCGAGTGAAAAGAGATGTCCGTCCCCCAAGCCCAAGGAAAACGGAACATACGCGTAGTCAAATTGAAGGAATTCGTAGCGCACGCCGAGCCCCGCTGTTACTCCGCGCGAGTCATAGCCTGACTCATATCCAAATCTGACAGTGAAGAGATTGTTGTAAGCCGCTTCAATGCTTCCCTGCAGGTGGCTTTCGCCGAACTGAAGGCTGTTCGCGAGCGCCGCGCTGGTCGAAATTGTGAAATCATCGAGAGCAAAAGCATAGGTCGCTCCGCCCCTGGCAAAGGCCGGTAGATCGGAGCGTTCATTCCGGAATTGCCCGAGTGACCCTGCATTGGTCACCGCTGCGCCCGCCCGGAGCCCCTTGATTGGAGTAGTATAGAGCAGTCCAATGTCGACGCCGAAGCCCGTGGCATCATCAGAATAGAGTTTCTGGTACAGATACTTCGCTGATACACCGAAGGAAACATTTTCGATGAGCGTGCTGGCAAACCCAACTTGGAGGGACACGAACCTTGCACTGAACGTGCCGATCGCAGGTCCCGGGGCATCTCGAACCTCGATGCCAGGGACGCTGATTGTTGAGGCCGCAAAACCGATTGTTCCCAACGATATCGGGATTTGTGTTGCGAGAAACTCACTTTGCACCTCTTGGATCCATTGCGCATGTGCCAGAGCAACGGCGAGGGGGCCCTGGCTGTAGAGATTGGCAGGATTGAGTAGCCACGATGACAACTGGCCTGCATCGGATACCGTTGCTTCACCCAGTGCCGCTGATCGGGCATTCAGCGGAATTTTGAGTTGGGAAGATCCCGTGGAAGAACCCTGTGCAAGCAGCGAGCACGGGAGAATCGCCATAAAAAATATGAGGCAGCTCTTTTTCGTCATTCGAAACTCACAGTCAGAGATAGCATGTGGATCCCGCCGGATCCATAGGGCTCAACGACATACCCATAATCGATTGTCGGTTTCAACGAGCCAACTGTCGTGTGCAATGAAAAACCGATGCTTGGTTTGGCATTGGTCTTTCCGCCAAAGTCAATTTGGTCGATGCCGCCGCGGATGGCAAAGTTGTCGTGAAGGGCAGCTTCGGTTCCAATCCGTGAAACGATAACAGAACCAATCCACTCAACCTCGCCTGATACCCGACCCTTGACGAATCCCGGCGAATAGCAGAGGGCGATTTTTCGGCGCAAAGGGAAGCGATCGATGGTCGTATTGCCTTCATTTCCGTACAGCTGCGATGTATCCCATTTGTACTTCGAGTTGATGTCACCCACGACAACACCGACCGCCCATTCTTCACTTGGCGTATACAAGAGCCCAAGATCGAATCCCACCGTGGTGCTTTTGACGCCTTCGAACAAAGAATAGTACAGGATTTTCGCAGAAACTCCTATAGCAAAGTCCCGGCGCAGTTTTGTCCCGAATGTGAAGAGGAATTCATTCTCTGAGGTGGAATAGGTTTCAGTGGGCAGGCCATCCTGGTTTCTGCCTTGAATTTTCGAAACGCCGGCGTTGAGCAATGCGAGCGAGAAACCACCGGTCGGCTTGAGGCTCTGTCCGTAGCTCGCGAAGTTGAGATTTCGATCCAACGACAAAAAGCCAGCAGATACATGGGCGGTAGGATGAGTTTGGAAGGGTACGACTGCTGGGTTGTAGTAGCCGGTACCATCTGCGTTCGTGACGGCGGTGAGAGCATTCGCCATCGCCATTCCACGCCCTCCGGCGCCCAAACGCATCGCCGCACCGGCGAGACCACCGAGGTCGTAGTTGTTCTGCGCATCAGCAGCGACAAATCCCCCTGAATGCAGGGTGAAAACTACGAGGAAAGAAGAGAAGATATGTGATGATTGTCTTGTCATTGGAGGACGAATATCTTTCCCCATTGGGGGTCGCCACCATCAACTTCAATCCGATAGAAGTAGATTCCGTTTGACACGCGCCCATGTCGATCGTCACGACCGTCCCAGATTTCGTCGTGCTCAATTGATCCGGACCGTGTTGCGTTCTGGAGAAGCGTCTTGACAGGCTGCATTGCAAAATCGAAAATCCGGATCGTCACGGGAACCGTCTTTCCTGAAGTCGAATAGTGAAGTCGAACCACCTCAGAAGATGGGCTGAAAGGAAGAGGATAAGAGTAAGTCGTTCCGCTTGCTTGAACTGGTTGGTATGTCCTGAAAACGTTCCATGTGCTGCCAAAAGGCATCGAAGGAGAATCCTCAGTGTGCGCAAGTCCGTCGGGGCCACCAGCCCATACATTCTCACCCCTGACGCCAACTCCGTAGACAACCGAGGCCGCGAACCGCTGCAGCGTCACTGGATCGTAGATTGTTCCGCTGCGTATCCAGGATTTGCCCAAATCGGAAGATCGGTACAGTCCTCCGTCAGTTGCTACATAGACAATTGAATCCCTCGTTGCTATGTTATGAGCCCACTCGCCAAGTAATGCAGTACTCCACGTTTCGCCACCATCTGTGGAGAAACTGACCCCTCGTCTTTCGTCAGGATCCACTGCGTTAACCGTCGCGGCCCAAATTATCCTTCTGGAGCCCCACCGTTGTTCAGTGATCCCTACGACAAAATTGCCCGAGATAGGTTTCAATTGATTCTGATGGTTGAATTTGCGCCAGCTGGTTCCTCCGTCGGTCGATTTGTTAACTCCGTTTGCAGTTCCAACCCAGATGGTTGAGTCATCACTTGCAAAGACGGAGAACATGACGTGATTGAGGCTGGCTCGAAGGGTGTCCTTATTGTAGAGAGGGTCGCTCGCGAAGAATTTGTTGACGTTCGAGAGTGCGAATCGCAAGGTATCTGATGGGGCGATCTGATTCAGGTTGTCTGGTGGAAGGACTATCCGTTGCCATGTTCTTCCTTGGTTCGTCGATTTGCGGAGCATTCCTCCCCAACTTGCGATCCAAACCGTGTTGTTGGTAAGCGTGATGTCGTAGGTCACGTTTTGCTGGGGCACTGTAACTGCGAGTGCCGGTATCTTGTTTCGACCATAAATCAACGTGTCAACTTTTCCAGTATCGACCGGTTGCGGGATGAACTTCCATGTTCGGCCCCGATCGGCGGAGTAATGCAGGCCATGTCCGGTCTGAATTGACTGGTTGTCCAGTTTTGTCGTGTACGCCGTAGCCACCAAGATCTCGTCGTTTCGAAACGCAAGTGCTGACACGCCTTTGTCGTCAAAGGAATCCGAAGCTGTTAATTGACTCCACGATCTCCCCGCATCAACTGAGAATCCCAGGCCCTTACCTGAACCGAGCCAGAGTGTGTCTCCTCGCAAGACGATCTTGTTGACAACGTTGCTGCGAGGAAGGGGGGTGGTTTCGCTGTTCGGAATTGCGAATGAGTTGATGATTTGAGCCGCGAGAAGACCGCGGAAGACAAAGAGGGAAATCAATATGAGGGCGAATCGCTTCATTGTCTCACGGTGACACGATGAACGACAGTGCTGCTTCCTTCATTAGAACGGTCGAACGCCTGAAACTCGAATCTGTACACTCCTGTCACAGTGGTCGATGGGAGTGTGATGATGAGACTAAAGACGCCATCCCCGGCTCTCTCATCTCCGTGGTTCGTTGATCCATCATCGTACATCTGAAAGGGGTTCCCGGTCGAGGCAATCCCATCAGGTTTGTATGAATTAAAGATTACGCGGGCAATGTCAGCGAGACCGTCGGGATCGGCAGCTCTGACTCTGAGGGTCAGAAGTTGTGCCTGACTCCCGAGTTGCAGCGTATCCGGGATATCGAGATCGACGAGGACTGGCGGGCGGTTACCTCGGTAGATTGACAGGGATGCAAGAACTGTGTTGCTTTGGAAACCGTTCTCTGCTTCAGCGAGGAGTTCCAATCTGAATATTCCGATCTCCACTCGCTTGATCTCGAACGATGCTTTCCCAGAATAGACGCCATCGCCTTTTGTCCGGTCCATGCCAAGTCCGTCGTCGAGCAACTCTCCATTGGAGATTGCCGCGTTGTTGACAGGGCTTTTCAGTGAGAAGTGAACCGATGAGACAGGATTACCCTGACTGGCGTTCACGCGAGCAGTCAGGGCTGCAATCAGAGGCAGAACATCATCAGGGGTTCGACTCGGTCCGATATTGATCGAATCGCTGTTGATAGAGGATGGAGAAATATCGACTTGCATCAGCTCAGGAGGCTGACCAACGGAATCGATGATTGAACTCTCCTGTTTCTCGCAACCGCCTTGTGAAAGCAGGAGAAAAAGACTGCAGCAGATCAATCGCGACATCTTCGCGGAGGTGTTCAAGGAGACAGTTTTGTTCCTTGCTTGCTGGAAAAATAGGGTTGTTGGGAAATTGGAAAGAAGACGGAACTGACTCAATGATTGCTTTCCTTTAATTCTGCTCAAACCACCATCGTAGCAATCAGTTTCTGGTCAGCGTCCTTTTTATTGGGGGAAGATCAAGAAGAAATCGACTTCTGAAAGGTAGTGAGCTTCGTGAAAAAAGTCAAGCACTATTTCTACATCGAAATCGTGAACGGGGCGAAGGAGAAACTGACGATGAAGACAAGGATGGTCGACCAACCGATGAGGACTCGGCGGTTGTCCAGCGGGGTTTCGTCAGGGACTGGTGGATGATACAGTTTCACTACGTAGAATGAGATTAGTGCCCAGAGGAACCATCCTGTCCAACTATATTCAGCGAACGGGATGAATTGTGCAGGCGGTTGTTGAACAAAATAGCTCGCAATTCCACCGATGAGCGAGTCGAGGATTGCCGGCAAGCCCAGCACAAGAAGGATGACGAATGATGCCCGCGCAATTCTCCGATGTTTGTCTCCAAACAGTGTATAGACGATATGGCCCCCGTCGTACTGCCCGATTGGTATCAGGTTCATGGCTGTGACGAAAAGCCCAAACCAACCCACGCAGAGCAGGGGATAGTGGTACATTTCAGACATTGGTGGAACGAATTGCTTCGATGGGTCAGTGAGCAGCCAGGAGAGAAAGCTGTAGAGAATTGTTCTGCCGAATTCGAGACCTATTCCTTGGGCTTCGTGTGTTGCCTGAGCCGAAAAGTCATAGCTGGGATGGATGGCCACTATATAATCTGGTTCGGGGAGGGTCAAGAATCCAATAATTAATACGATTATGCAGGCCACGAAACCGGCGAGTGGCCCCGCAACGCCGATGTCGAACATCGCCTTGCGTGAAGGAACTATTGCCTTTGTTCGGATGAGAGCTCCAAGTGTCCCGAAGTTCAAGAAAAAGGGCGTCGGTGGAAATGGCAGGAAGTAGGGGAGTGTCACTTTGACACCGTGATAACGGGCGGCGAAGAAGTGACCAAACTCATGAACTCCCAAGATGAAGAGGATAGATATGGAATAAGGGAATCCATAATGAAGGTTATTCAGCTCAAATGCATTTCTTCCGACCCATTGAACACCAGCGACTGTCGTAGTGAAAAACGTCAGGATGAAAAGGAGGATGTTGAGGAGAAAGCGGAAGTCCGGTTTCGTCGTCTCTTGTTGATGAAACTGCTGGGGATCATCTTGGGGGAAGTTATTGCTCATTCAATCCGAGAAAATTTTCCAATACTCCGAACCGATCTCGGACATAAAGATACAGAAAACCAGAGCTAAAACAAATTAGAATACTCCGACAGCAATCGAGAGGGGGAGCTACCGATGCTGTCGGAGTCGAGGGAAAGAACCTAGCTCAACCACGGTCAGGGCTTGGGCGGAGGTGGAGCTACTGGACTGATACCACTCCTTGGCTTGGGCGGAGGTGGAGCGGCTGGACTGACCCCACTCCTTGATGCAGACGCATCGGCAGCCAACGAGATGGCAAAGTTGGTCGCGAAAGTGATAGCGACGGCTATGATGATTGCACGAATTCGTTTTCCCTTGTTGAATCCAGACATGGTTCTCTCCCTTGATGAATGATTTTGAGTGATTTGGGTCACAAGTATGTGTCCCTGGCGATCTCTTTTTCCGTAGAATTTGGCTAATTTTCTGCCAATGTCAAGTTAATTCTTGGGAGTAGCGGAGATCAGAGCAGTTATGTCTTCATTCGATCATCGCAGCTCTTTATATTTCAATAGCTTACAATCCTACGAGGTCCTGCGACAATTGTTGAGGGCAGAATTTTCCTCTTGACAAGAGGTTCAATCGGTAGTATATTCGTCACAGATAACGAACATGATAAGAATGAAATTGCTCAAAAAGATATTGGTTGTCTGGATTTCAATCGTGGCTCTAATGGCCCTCTCTATCGCGTATTTTCCGAATGAAGGCGCAAGCAATGGAGACTTGATTCTGCAGGCCCTGATGGTTCTGGGAGCGATTGTGTCTTTGAATATTTCTCGTAGAGAAACCAGCCCTGCGAATAGAGCAATATTCTTCAATTTTGCTTTGTTGTTTTTTGTTTCGGCTGCATCGTTTTTGTCTGCTTTTGTAGGCTACGGGATCTTTCCTGGTGACAGATGGATGCAATTTTTCGCACCTCAGTATGTGAATCTCGCTTACTTCTTTCTCCTTTCTCTTGCCGTTGTCTTTGTTGTGATTGACAGCCTGTTGAACGACCTTCGAACATATTCAAAGTACATTACAACGCTATTGATTGTGGCGGGCGTTTTCATGTATTACAACTATCCTTTCTTTCAAAACCCCAAGTATTCATACTCTACAGAAGATGTGGTAGACTACAAGGCCATTGATGGTTCGATGGATTTACTTTCAGCCCTGGGCAAACCAGTTCCTACTACTCAAGAGATTGCGGGAATAACGAGTCTTGGCGCTTGGAATGGCGGAATCGAAGTTGGGACTCTTTTCGAAGATCAGAAAGTGCGAAGGGTATCGGAATTGCTTCCATATCTCCTTACAGAAAACGGCCACGTCCCTTTGATTTGGAAGCCACTTTACCTCAACAACATCTACATGAGCGTTTTGTGTGTCGTTTTTATTTTCCTTTTCTTTGGCTACCAATACAGGAATGACCCTCCTCAGGGAGCCTACATTGAAAAGATTGTCTTTCTCTTCTTGCCTTATTGTTCGCTTGAAATTCTCCACCATTACGCCTACATTAAGTCAGTCGAGTATGCCACTCTGATTGATGTCCAACAGGTCGGCTACTATTTGACGCTGTTGAATCTTCTGCTGCTGTTGGTGTTTTTTGGTTTGCGTCTGCGGTTTATTACGAGCGTCAAAGGCGAATTTTATGAGCGAGAACTGGTTTCTGACTCTGAACATATTAGTCGTTGGCGTGACGCTTTTGATAATCTTGTTGTACGCCATTTTCTTAACCCGAAAGCGATTCATGGAAGGCTTTTTGCATCGCGCACGCCAAGAAACAAAGCCTAGCTGGCTGCAACGCACTATTCTCAAACTGTTTGGATGATTCAGTATTCAAGAGGCCCTGAACAATGGAAGAAACAATCGTCGGCAGAAGCAAATCGATCGAACAGCTGAAGAAGCAGATCACTAAGGCCGCGAAAGGCACGAAGGACATCTTGATCGTTGGTGAGCCAGGCGTAGGAAAAGGAGTCGTCGCCAGGAGAATCCACTCTGAGCTCTTTGGTACTGCCAGCGACCAACACCCATATCTGTCTGTGAACGCCTCCGTGATCGATGACCGCGAGCTGGAAGCGGTCTTGTTCGGCTTCGAAAAAGGTGTTCCCGGCATGCCTCCCACAACCAAACGCGGATTGTTCGAACTCGCGAACGACGGAGTCATACTGATCGAGGAAGTTGAAGACGCGAGTTTCCGGAACCAGATGAAGATCCTGAGCTTCATCCAGGACCGGATTGCCAAGCGCATGGGAGGCGACGTCGGAGGAAGCATTAACACACGTGTTATGCTCACGATGAAGAAGAACCCTGAAGAGCTACTCGCCGTGCATAAGGTCTATGAGGACCTGGCGGCCGAGCTTGGTGGCTTCGAGCAGCTTCAGGTTTTGCCTTTGCGTGAACGCCCCGAGGACATTCCGGTTTTGGTCAAACATTTTATTAACGAGATCACCAAGGACCTCGGAATCAGAGATGTTGCGATTGACATCAACGCTATCGATGTGCTGGTCCGCCATCCTTGGAAAGAGAACATTCGCGAACTGAAGGCAGTGATCGACAAGTCAATTCTCTTTTCGTCGGGGGGCAAGTTTATGCTGCCGCCGGAACTGACGGATGAGAAGACTGAGGTCGTCAAGATGATCAACAACGTCATCAGCGGTCAGGAATTTGTTCTTGATAACTCGCTTGACGTGATTGAGAAAGGTATCATCGAGCGTTCGCTGACGAGATTTGGATTCAACCAGTCGAGGGCCGCATTGTTTCTCGGAATGACCGAACAGACGCTTCGGTATAAGCTGAAGAGACTTGCGATTCCCAGCGCCCGGCATCGCGGCTGATCCCGAGCACTTGTCGTGCCAGAATGTGAACGCCCTCCGATGGAGGGCGTTTGGCTTTCTACCTTCTTCGATAACAAAACAAAATGGGCTACATATGCTCGGAGACCCAAATGGGATTGGTGAAACAGAAGTGCGGTTGTCGGTCAAATGAATTGTCTTCTGAAGTCCATGCTTCGATCCGTACGTAGCTGGCTGCTGCCTCTCTTAGCGAAACCTGCCTCTGCGAGATGAATCCCTGCTTACCCTCAAACCTGAACGCTGTTCGCTCTGATGTATCTCCGGTTTTCCCAATCATGATATGAATGGACGTGATCTCTCCAAACTCGGGACTTGAATGAACCTCAAGATCGAGATCGATCCCGCCTGCGGTTGCAGAGCCCCCGAAACCTGATCCATGGCCAGACGATCCCCGAACAGAAGCTCGAACGACAGGGCCGTCTGTCACGATTGAGTTTCCACTCTGAAGGGCTTTGGTGACCGTTTCCTCAGATACCGTCCCGTTCACGAACACTCCTGTCCGCATTCTACCAAAGATTTGATGAACGCCTTCGCGGATCGCAATGAACGGGATCCCAATTTGCCGGGCACGGTTGAAGTTGCCGTGTGCGTCATTGCCCGCGATCGCAAGCAGTCTCTTGCCTTTGAGAAGTTGCTTTACCCACGATCGATATCCTTCGCGAAAACCATTGTCGAGCATGCCATTGAGCAATTGAAGCCCTGTCATTCCATCTTCTCCCAGATCCTGGTCAGTCCAGATACCTCTCCCGAGCAGGAGTCGTTGCAGGAAGGGGACAGGCTCTTTTGCGTGCGCAGCGTACGCTGCCGACCCGCCCGATTTGAGTCGCAGCACTTCGGGTACGCTGTACTCGCTTCGCGTTTGTAGCCATCGTTCAGCGCTATCACCTGAGCCATGAATGTACTTTCTCTGACCGAAGAGAAGGAGATGGACGTTTCTCCCGACACTGTTCCGGCACGATACCTCCTCTCCCCGCACGACTGCAAAGTCACGGAGCTCACTACCAAGACGATCGACTTCAGATTGAAAGGTTTGCCACTTTTCAAGATCGGGATCATTAGTAAGATACGAGTGAACATGGTCGTCAAGATCATACGAGTGATCAGTTACGCAGAAGTAGGATAGTCCCAATGCTCGTGCGAGCTCGCAAGCTGGAGCCAATGGTACTCCAAACTCGACTTGATCATCAGTGAAGTTCGAATGGGTGTGTGGGTCGCCCAAGTGCAAGTCCGGAAAACGAGGAAGCGGATCCTTTGCCAGGAAAACTCTCAGGGGCTGATGTGTCGACGTTCGATGATTGTCGTTGTGATACGATTTCGATTTCCCGTTCAGATCGAGCGTCATCCGAATATCAAGTTGTACCCAACCACATCCGGAGGGCAAGTCCAGATAGATAATATGCCAGAAGAACTTCTGGTCTAGTTCGATCGGCTGATCTAAATGGTCGCCCTGTTGTATGATGCGTTGATCTTGACGGACTTCGATGGAGACTTGCTTGAGGGTGCAAGGGAAGAGATGTGCGTCTTTCACAAGGATCAAGACCGGCAGCCTACGATTGGGCTCGAGTCGATGTGGGGCATCGGCGATCAGCTCGGGTTCGCTTTTGCTGAGGAAGCTAAGAAAATATCGAAACCGGTAGTGGGTTTCAGCATAAAGTAAAAGGGGGAGAAACCACAACTCCTGGAGGGAGTGAGTCAATATGTTCTCCCTTTCCAGACGACTCGGCCACCGAGGAACACAACGAAGGGCAAGACCAAAACATAGAACATGAAGTAGCTTTCAAACCATAGGAAGTACTTCAGCAATGCGAGGTGTCCCTGTTTCTTCATGATCGTGCGCAGGAAGAAATAATCCCCTCCCATTTTCAGCAGCAGAGCCCCTAATGCCCCGATCTGACTGCTGAAGGCAAACGTAAGAAGGATCAGCGCATCCAGTCCGAATGAAATAACCATAATTACCATACCGCTGAATTTCATGTCGAGCCCTCCTTTGCCCCAACGTTGCTTCTGTCGAAAAAGCTCTTTCCAGCTGGAACAGGGCTGGCTCATCACAAGGACGCGCGGGTCAATGGGGCAAATGTAGTCCCACTTTTTCGTTCGGACAATTGCCTGGAAGAGCATAAAATCTTCTGTGACGCTGAAAGGGATTGTCCTGTACCCACCAACATCATTGTAGGCTGCTTTCCTGAAAGAAAGATTGTTGCCGATCGTGCTCAGGGGAATGCGAAGGGACATTGTGGCGGCCGCCATTCCGAGGAGAAATCCCCAATCGAGCGACTGCATGCCCTCAAACCACCTGGAAGCCTTCTGAAGCGTCAGGCCACCAACAATACCGACTGTCTTTCCGTACCGCTTTGCAGTCCATTCAACCCATGTAGGAAGGACCGTGCAGTCGGCATCAGTAACGAGGATGACGTCCCCACGCGCTTTCTCGATGCCTTGATCCAGGGCGTTTGTTTTCCCGCGCAGCTGCTGGTCCTCTCGGGCATTCAGGTATGAAAAGTTCGTGTACTGCGACGCAAACTTCCGACAGATTGACTCTGTCCCATCTGTCGAGTGATCATTGATGACGATAACCTCGAAGAGGTCGTTTGGGTAGGTTTGGTGCAGCACTGATTCGAGGCAGTCTTCGAGGTTCTGATCCTCATTGCGCGCCGCGATCACGACGGACATCGCTGGTCGAGCGGTTGAGTCTATCACATCTCGTGGAAGGAGAACGGCAAACAGGACAACGACGATCTGAACAAGATAGAGGAGAATAAATGTCGCAAGAAGGTATTCGAGCATCATATCGGCAAGACGGAAAACTGGAAGCCACGTTGGAGTAGGTGGTCCAGGACAAGCTCAAGATAGGCTCCTATCGACCCGGCCGTCGAGGCGTTATCATGAAAAAGGACGATGGAGCCTGGCGTAACGCTCTTCGTCACTGAGCGCTCAATGGATTCGGGGCGTGAAGTTGAGAAATCGCGCGAGTCGACATCCCACATCACAACTCTTTGACCCTCGGTCTTGGCAATGTTGAGAGTCCGGAGATCGAAATAGCCATACGGAGGTCGGAAGAAGCGTGGCTTCGAATTCAAGAACTTTCCGATGACCTCATTCGCCGCCTGAATCTCATCCCGCTGAACATCTGCAGATCTGAGGAACATCACTTGGTGCGTCTGAGTGTGATTTCCAACTGAGTGTCCCTCAAGGAGGATCTCTCGAGTAATTTCCGGATACTGTTGCACGTTTCTGCCAACCAAGAAGAAGGTTGCTCGAATTCCCCGCGCGTGTAGTATCTTTAACACCGTCTGAGTAGCAGCAGGGTGGGGACCGTCATCGAAGGTGATGTGAACCGACCGCTCACTTGTGCGCCAGAGTATTGATGGAAACAAGGCAGGTGCAACCACCGAGTTCAGGAAGCTCATTGTTCCAATGTCCTCTTCTTCCAGCGCATGGGGCTGAACTGTGCAATGAGCGCTGCAAAAACAATATACGGAACGTGGAAAAGCTCTGCAATGAGAAACTGACTAGCGCGAACTCGTTGCTGGAATAATTGAGATCCTGTTGTCAAGACACTCCATTCACCCAGCATCTTGAGGAGGACGACCGTGAAAAGTGGGAACGACAGCGCGGGTTCTATCAGAGCAAGAAACGCCGCGAGAAAAAGGACGAGAAAGAACCCGTACAAAACAAGTAATCTCCGCAGAATGGATCCGTCTTCATAGTGGCCGCGTTTCGACGCCCACCGGGTCCTCTGTCTCCAGAACGCACGAAGTGTGGGCGGGGTCAGCGTTGTCACAATAGCTTTTGGATCCGAGTTGAAGACGACTCGGCCAGCCCTCCTCGTCACCATGCGCTGCATCAATGTCTCGTCGTCGCATGAAGCGGGTCCATTGCCAAATCCGTTTACCTGTTGAAAGGCCGTTCTGCGGTAGGCGATGTTCGCGCCATTGCAGATAATCGGAGTACCCGAGCCGATGAGGCCTGCCCCCGTTGTGATCAATCCGAGAAACTCGAGGCTCTCGAGATGTGAGAGGAAAGAACCCGCTGGTAGTTCGAGAACAGGCCCAGCGACAAATGCCACAGAAGGCTCGAAACATCCTGTCATCGATGCGATCCAACCGGAAGGAACTACGCAGTCAGCGTCCGTGCAGAGGATGATTTCCCCGCTGCAGTTCTCAATTCCAAGGGCGATCGCCGCGGGTTTGCCGTGAAGCCCTTCATGTCCCGTGAGGGAGAGGACAAGGATCTTTGGCGGGATGTCTCTCGCAGCCAACTCGTTCGCAAGTTCACGCGTGCGATCCTGGGAATGGTCATCTACAATGACGATCTCATACCTCGTTGGATCGTACGACTGCTGAGTGAGTGCTTGCACGCACTCATGGATATTGTCTGCTTCATCTCGGGCAGCGACGATGACGCTCACGATTGGGGTGATGGCGCTCGAAGGCATCGCTGTCGACTTCAGGCCTTCCCGCACGTTCCACAAGAACCTCAGATAGGATCCGAGAAAAAGGAGGAGGATAACTGTCGTTACCAGAGTAATCATTTTGATGGAAGCTTCGGCACAAAGAACAATCCGAGGATCGACGGGAAGAGAACATTGATCACGAACAAGAGCAAAGATGCATCAAGCGAAGTCGCAGTAGCAATGCCTCGGAGAGAATAAAAATACACAGAACTTGCCTCTCGAATGCCCAGATCTCCAAGAAAAAAAGGTATAAGCGCCTTCAAGAACATCATCGCCGCAAATCCAAGGAAAGCATCGCCAGGCTTGACGCTCGAGAACGCATTGAGAAGGATGAACATCTGCAGGTAGATGACCAAATAGAACGTCACGGAAAGGAGCAGGGCAATGATTAAATGTCGAGATTGAAAGACCGCAATGGCTTCGTTGAAGTCTTGAACCCAGGGCCGTCGAAGCATCTTGAGACGTACGCGAGAAATCAGCAAGGGAACGACCTTTGGATTGAAGAAAAGGCCCAGGAAAGCCACAACAGCGAGGCCGACAATCAATGCCGTCAAGACCGTTCCCAGGTGGAGGAGAATTGTCAGACTTGCCGTGCCGGCGATACCCATGACACACATCATCTGGAGTCTGTCGACCATTGTCAGGCCAACGATTGCCCCAACTGGTATAGAGGTGTGCCTCAGTGCGCGACCTCCAAACTCACCAATCTGCCCTGGTGTCACCGTTCCCAGTGAGATCCCAAAAAGTAGTGACGCAGCGGTCTCGAAATTTGTGCTTTGCGGGTTTATCAACCGGACGAAGTATCTCCACTTGAGCATTTGAAGTCCAAGATTGGGAACCACAAGGAGGAGAGCACCGGCGAGGTACTCGATTCGCGCTGTCAGAAAGCACATTACGACATCCGATACGTTGACAAACTGGAACAAGAGTACGAGGAGAATAACCGCAAGGAGAGCTCGACCTACAAGCAAGACGATCGAGCGAAGCCGACTGCGTGGCTGTTCCAATTCGCTCATCAGTTCTTCTCTGGTTTCCATTCGATATGCTTTATGAATCCTAAAGGGCCGATAAGCACATTATACAGAATGTAAAGAACTTCCATAAGTAAGAAGGATGAAGCGAATTTCCTCTGGCCAAAGACGGGAGCAGCGGCGAAGAAAACCATGGAATCTACGATGCATTTGCACAGATAGGGCCACAAGAGCACTTCGGTCTGATCGAAGATGATCGACCCAACGAACGAGAGGAGGACAAGAAGACTAGCGGCATGGAACGTGAGAAAGAAGATCTTCATCGAGATGGGAAAGTGCCTTCCCGCTGAGAAATGCCGGACACGTTGTCGTATGAATTGGCCGAAATCAGGTGGAGGGATCGTGGGTACAAAACTCTTGACTGCAGTGACGTAGCGAATGTGCCACGATGTTTCACGACGTACGAGTTGGAGGAAGAGGTCGTCATCCCCGCTTATGGATTGTTTGATTTTTTCAAAACCCCCGACTTCTTCATAGACGGCACGGCGATATGCCAGCGACCGGCCGGTGCACAACCAGGCTTTCCGCATCCCGATTGCCCCGGCAGCCCACAATGCTCCTTTGAACTCCTCGTACTCAACGAAGTTGAAAAGAAGAGGGGCGAGAGGAGATGTTTTTCCGACGCGAGCCGGTTGGAAGCTATAGGGGGAATAACCTGCAACGAGTCCAGTTCGTTCGTCAAAAGCAGCCACAAGGCTTGAGATCCATCCAGATGGGGGCAGGCAGTCCGCATCGGTGAAGCAAAGTATCTCGCCTTTGCTCGAAGCAATCCCCCGGGCGAGTGCATTCTTCTTGGCAGGCATATCGGTTACGACGGAGTCGATGTCGATCCGTTGTACCTTCGGATGTTCGGATTGAAACCGTTCGACGATTGATGCGGTTTGGTCGAAAGACCGATCATTGACGATGATTACTTCATAAGCTTCGTAGTCCTGATGGGTGAGCCGTTCCAGGAGTGCGCCGACATTCCTTTCTTCATTGCGCGCAGCCACAATGACCGATACGAGCGGTTTGGCAGTCGAGAGGTCATAGTTGAGTTGCCTCATACCCACAACTAAGCCCAGTAGAACAAAGGAGTAGAAGGCTACAAGAAGACCAAGCAATATCTGGAGCTCATTTGGGATCAGCATTGAGAAGGATGATCGTGAAATAAGCTCTCTTTATCAATAGAGCGGAGCGTTGATACTTCTTGATTTATCGCCTATATTCATCGAGGAAACTGCTCTTGATCAAGTATCATCGTAGTCACCGCCAGGTTCTACGGCAATTTGGTCAATACCAACGAAGGGATTCATGATGCAATCATTGATTATTGGAATCGCGGGAGGGACGGGTTCTGGTAAAACTACTGTCACTGCAAAGATCCTCAAATCACTCGATGAAGAGAGGGTCGTGGTCATTCAGCATGATTCCTACTACCGTGACCTTGCTACGTACCATGGCCTTGCTCCTGACAAGATCAACTTCGACCACCCGGACTCGCTTGAAAGCAATCTCCTTGTGAGTCATCTTCAGGAATTGAGGGACGGTAACATGATTGAGCAGCCAATCTATAATTTCACGACGCATCAGCGGCTCAAAGAGACCCGTGGTGTTGAACCTAAAGAGATTATTATCGTGGAGGGGATCCTTATCTTCGTCGAGAGGGCGCTGCGCGACTTGATGGATATCAAGATTTTCCTCGACACAGATGCGGACGAGCGATTGATACGTCGCATTCGTCGTGACATCCTTGAGCGCGCTCGCTCCGTCGATTCAGTGATGAATCAATATATGAACACTGTCAAACCGATGCATTTGGAATTCGTGGAGCCAAGCAAACACTGGGCCGACATCATCATACCCCGCGGAGCCGAGAACACCGTGGCAATTGACATGGTTGTAACAAAAATAAAGTCGATGTTTAACCTGAAAGTTGGAGCAATGAGTTGAATACTTGGTTTGCACAATTCCTTTAACTGTCGATTCAGGCAAGCAAAGGTGATTTCCTTGACTCTCCTGCCAAAAAAATGTATCTTCAATGCAAATTATCCCAATGTTTTCAGGCATGTTCTGCTTGAGGGGGATAGAGTACATGGGTTTTCTCAGATATCATACGTGTAGATCGAGAGGCATGATCTGAAGAGCGCGTCGCAAAAGTCTTTTGTTCTTCCTCGAGCATCAGAACGGATTGATTCGACCTACAGAAAGACTGTCCTTCCGAATGGTCTTCGCGTTGTATCCGAAGAGCTGACCCATGTTCGTTCTGTTTCTGTCGGAATCTGGATCGATGTTGGATCCCGCGACGAGTCAGCAACGATGAACGGGATCTCCCACTTCATTGAACACATGGTATTCAAGGGGACGACAAATCGTTCTGTGAGAGACATCGCCCAGAGCATCGAATCAGTTGGCGGCTATTTGAATGCTTTCACCGGAAAAGAGCATACATGCTACTATGCTCGCGTTCTGGACGAGCATGCCTCGTTGGCGGTGGATGTTCTCGCTGATCTGGTGCTCAACGCCACTATTCCTGAGAAGGATCTCGAAAAAGAGAAAGCCGTCGTGATTGAGGAGCTTAAGAACGCCGAGGACGACCCGGATGATATCATCCACGATTACTTTGACAAGGCGCTCTTTGGCAGACATCCACTGGGATACCCGGTCATCGGAACTGAGCCAAACCTCCACTCGTTCACCCGCAGAGACCTGGTGGAACATATCAGGAACCACTACATCCCAAAGAACATGGTTCTTGCCGCAGCTGGAAATGTTTCGCACGAAAGGTTGGTCGCACTTGCCGAAAAGCATTTCGGCGTGCTGAAGCCACGACCCCGTGCCCGCGTTGCCGGTAGAATCAAACCGCGGGAGTACAAGGCTGAGAAAAAAGAGTACAAGAGGCCCATTCAGCAGGCGCATATTTGCATCGGGACGCAGGCTTGGAGCGTTAAGAGCAAGGAGCGCTATCCGATACTTGTGCTAAATACGCTCCTTGGAGACGGTATGAGCTCGCGGTTGTTTCAGAATATCCGTGAGAAGTACGGTTTTGCGTACTCGGTGTACAGCTCAGCGACGCTCATGAGCGATGCGGGCGTTTTCAGCGCGTATATCGGTACAGACAAACTTCATATCGATGTCTCTACCGATCTTATTCTGAGAGAATTTGAAAAACTTTGCCAGAAGCAGGTTTCGAACGCCGAGTTGAATCGCACGAAGGCACAACTGAAGGGGAGCATGATGCTGAGTCTCGAGAGCATTCCCCATCGGATGATGCGTCTTGGAACTTCCGAATTGTATTTTCAGGATATCAACTCGATCGACGCGATCTTAAAGCAGATCAACAACGTTCAGCAGGACGATGTTCAGGCTATCGCGAAAAGTCTCTTCCGCGAGGACTGTCTCTCAAAAGTTGTGATTTTTCCCGATGGTCAATCTGAGAGGAGCTCAGCACCGGAGCCTTCAGTTGCGTCGGGCAAGGACGGCCGTGCCGCCTGATGACGCTGCGGTTGACAGCTGTCACGTGGTATAGAACGGAGCAAAGGTGATGACTACACTTGTGCAGGATGAGAGGATCAGGAATACCGCTACTGGTTCGCTTCCGTCAATTTCGACTCGTGCGAAATTGACGCAAGATTCGCCGATCCGGAAGCTCTCGGCGATAGCAGAAGCACGGAAGCAGACGGGCGTCAAGGTCTATCATCTCAACATAGGCCAACCGGACCTGCCGACTCCGCCAATCGTGTTCGAGACGATCCGTGATCTAAAACTATCGACGCTTGCATACGCACCTTCGAATGGTCTTCCCCAGGCCCTCGAGGCATGGAAGAGCTACTACCGGACTTTCGACATCGATGTGGAAGCGAAGGAAATCATCGTAACCGCAGGCGGCTCCGAAGCTATCGTTTTTGCGATGTGCGCCATCTGTGATTACGGAGATGATATCATCGTCTTTGAGCCTTTCTACACCAACTACAATGGCTTCGCCAGCATTGCGAACGTGAAGCTGAACCCGATTCCGCTCCGCATTCAGGATGGCTTCCATCTCCCGCCATCCGAAGAGATTGTGCGGCGGATTACTTCGCGAACACGAGGCATTCTGGTCTGCAATCCCTCGAATCCGACGGGTACCATTTTTTCACGTGAGGAGCTGTCACGACTGGTGGACATCGTGAAGCGTCACGGTCTTTTCCTGTTGTCAGATGAAGTCTACCGCGAGTTTGCGTACGACACTCCTGTCAGCAGTGTTCTTGATTTTCCCGAAATCGCTGAACAAGCCGTTCTTCTCGATAGCACATCGAAGAGGTTCAATGTGTGCGGAGCCCGCATTGGGGCGCTCGCGAGCCACAACAAGGAAGTGGTGCAGTCGGCATTTAGGTTTGGGATGGCTCGATTGTCCGTCGCATCGATTGAACAGTTGGCCTTGGTTCCATTGCTGACGTCGCCGCATACATATACGCAACCTATTGTCGAGGAATTCCGCCGCCGACGTGACATCGTCTACGAGGGGCTCGGATCTATTCCCGGGGTTACGTTCTACAAGCCCGAAGGGGCGTTCTACCTTATGATAGGCCTGCCGGTGAAAGACTCTGAGCATTTTGCGAAATGGCTCATCGAGGAGTTTGCGCATGAAGGAGAAACTGTTTTGCTGGCTCCGGGGCCGGGATTCTATGCAAGCCGTAACGCGGGCGTCAACGAAGTGAGGCTTGCTTTCATGCTCAACGGTGATGATCTCCGAAAAGCGCTCGGTGTGCTGCGAGTAGCGCTCGAGGAATACGCGAAGAAGTTCTGAAGAGGAACCTGATACCTATTACAAAGAGACTATGGCGAAGATCACTATTGACGGAAAAGAATTCGAAGTTGATCCCAAGCTGACTGTCATTCAGGCAGCTGCCGAACATGGGATTGAGATCCCGCATTTCTGCTGGCATTCGAAGCTTTCGGTTTCCGGTAATTGCCGTATGTGCCTGGTCGAAATCGAGAAAATGCCGAAGCTGGCTATCGCGTGCTCGACACAAGTGGCTGATGGCATGATCGTTAGAACAAGCAATGATCGCGTTGTCAAGGCACGGCAATCAGTCATGGAGTTCCTGCTGATCAACCACCCGCTTGATTGCCCGATTTGTGATGAAGCGGGGGAGTGCAAGCTTCAGGACTATTCATACAAATACAGCGTTGGGTACAGCCGATTCGACGAGGACAAGGTCCATAAGCCGAAGCGCGTTCAACTCGGTCCGAATGTAATGCTGGACGTCGAACGCTGCGTTATGTGCTCCCGGTGTATTCGGTTCTCCGACGAAATTGCGAAGCAACCTGTTCTCACGTTTACAGAGCGTGGAACTCATGTTGTTCTCACGACCTTCCCGGGTTCCCAACTTGATAATCCCTACTCGATGAACGTAATTGAATTGTGCCCCGTCGGAGCCTTGACTAGCGCAGATTTTCGATTCAAGTCCAGAGTCTGGGAGATGTCCTCAACAGACAGCGTCTGTGTGGGATGTTCAAGAGGCTGCAATACCCATGCATGGGTGCGGAAGAACGAGATTCTTCGCCTGACTCCTCGTTTCAATGAGAGTGTGAATTCTTATTGGATGTGCGATGCAGGCCGCCTGAACACGTTTAAATCCGTCTGCAGCCAGGAACGTTTGAATGGTCCGATGATTCGGAAGGACGGCGCTCTGGCAGAAGTGGGTTGGGACGAAGCCATGGCGATGGTTGTTTCTGAGCTCAAAGGGTTCAAGAAGAACGAGATAGCAGGCATCGGTTCGCCCTATGCCACAAACGAAGATAACTACGTTTTTCAGAAGCTCATGAGAGAGGTCATCGGGACGAAACACATTGACTTTGTCCCGCATGTGAAGGATGGTGATGATGACGATTTGCTGATCCGTGCGGACAAGACGCCGAACAGTTTGGGTGCACGACAAGTTGGCGTGAAACCCACGGACGGCGGGTTCGAAATTGTCGGAATTCTCAAGGGAGTTCAGAATGGCTCCATCAAGGCGCTTTATGTTCTTGAAGATGATATTACTGAAGACCCTGAGTTTGCTGCTGCGCTGCCAAATCTCGATCTTTTGATAGTCCATTCATCTGTACAGAATAGGACGACGGAATTGGCCGACATTGTCCTTTCTTGTTCGACGTACGCAGAGAAGCATGGCACATTTACGAATTTCATGGGGCGCGTGCAGAGGATCCGCCCTGCTGTGGCGACCCAGGAACAAGATCGTGCGCGTGATGGATTCTCGATGAGCCGGTGGGACAAGTTCGCGTCCCAAAACGACCGGTGGGGCCGTCCGGTCAAGAAAGATGCTCGTCCAAGCTGGCGGATTCTCACAGCGATAGGAAATGCCATGGGCGCGAAGATGAAATTCGTGGCATCTGAAGACGTTTTCAAGGAGATTGCAGAGAAAATTCCGGCATTCAAGGGGATGAACTACCCGAAGATCGGGGCCCAGGGTGTTGCGCCGACCTCTGTCCAAACCGTCACCACACCTGTTGTCACTGCATAAACATATGGAAGCTCTTTTTCTGATATCGCTCATCAAGTTCATCCTCTTTGTTTCAATCGTTCTCCTGACCGTCATCTTGCTTGTCTACGCTGAACGGCGGGTGAGTGCATTCATCCAGAACCGTCTTGGTCCTAATAGAGTAGGACCGTGGGGACTTTTCCAGGGCGTAGCCGATGTGGCCAAGCTATTGCTGAAAGAGGACATCGTTCCGACGAACGCGTATAAACCCGTTCACGATCTTGCGCCGATCATCTCGATCGCCGTCTCCCTAAGCACATTCGCAATCGTGCCGTTCGGGAACACCATTGAGTTGTTCGGCAGCCAGGTGAAGCTCATGATCGCCGATGTCAATGTGGGGATCCTTTACCTGTTGTCGATAACGTCCTTGGGTGTTTACGGCATCACGTTGGCGGGTTGGTCGTCGAACAATAAGTACTCTCTCTTGGGTGGGCTGCGATCATCCGCTCAGATGATCAGCTATGAGCTTTCAATGGGGCTTTCGATTATTGGCGTACTCATGGTGACTGGGACGCTCAGGCTCGATCAGATTGTGCTTCACCAGGCGACTTACCTCTGGGGATGGATGCCGGCGTGGAATATCTTCCTTCAGCCAGTGGCGTTCATAACGTTCGTGGTAGCGGCGTTTGCGGAAACGAATCGGCTGCCTTTTGATTTGCCGGAAGCTGAGCCAGAACTTGTCGGGGGGTACCATACTGAATATACAGGATTGAAATTTGGCCTCTTCTTCCTGGCGGAATATGCCAACATGATTACCGCGGGCGCCGTGATAGTGACGTTGTTCCTGGGGGGATGGCATCTTCCTTACAGTGAGAATCTCGGTCTTTCACCTTTGATTCTGAGTCTCCTGCAAGTGCTTACATTCTGCGTAAAGCTCGTCATCGTTCTTCTGTTTTTCATTATCGTGAGGTGGACGATTCCGAGGTTTAGATACGACCAATTGATGAATATTGGTTGGAAGGTGATGCTGCCCCTGACGCTCGCCAATGTGCTGCTCACTGGCCTCGTGCTTCTTTTGATCCAAGGATAGGAGAGGAGAACCAAGCTTCATGCAGTCTAATGGCAAAATGATTCGGAAGAAGGACCTGAATATCTGGCAGAAGAGCTATATTCCAGAGATTCTCAAGGGAGTTCGGCAAACAATCGCTGAGATGTTCAAACCGAAGTTCACCTACAACTACCCGGAGGAACATTTCAAGCCCAATTCGTCATTTCGGGGGCGACCTGTCCTTGTGAAGGAAAATGAGGTGGAGCGGTGCGTGGCGTGCGGTTTGTGCTCAAGGGTCTGTCCCGCCCTCGCCATAGAAGTACAGGCTTCAGAGACGGTCCTCGAGAAGGAACGGTATCCTGTAGTATTCGAGATCAACATGGTTCGTTGTATCTTCTGCGGCTTCTGCGAGGAAGTCTGCCCGGAAGAGGCAATCGTCATGAGCAAAGAATACGAGCTCGTCTTCTCCAACCAGGAGGAAGCCGTATTCGGGAAAGACAGACTTCTGAAATCCACCGAAGAGCTCAGGGATCGATTGGAATTCCTGAGACTAAATCGATGACTGCTAACAACTACTCTATTTGACGCGACATACAGCGACCTAAACCCGCAACTAACAAAGACTTTCCCCCTTAGATCTCCGGCCTGATATCAAGGCCTCCGACAGCACCCAGGCAGTACGCTAAACCTCAATTCCCTATTCCAAGAACTTACGCACGAGGATCTTATGTTCACTCAGGTCCGAAGCGCCGCAACGTTTGGCGTTGACGCCTACCTGGTAGACGTCGAGACAAACATAGATTCCACGGTGCCCAAGTTCCATTTGGTAGGACTTCCAGACAACGCCATCAAGGAAAGCTATCAAAGGGTCTTCGCGGCAATCCGAAATTCTGGTTTCCATTTCCCTGGCCAGAGGATTACGGTCAACCTGGCACCTGCGGATGTCAAGAAGGAGGGGTCGGCTTTCGATCTCCCTATTGCGATTGGCATACTCGCGGGATCTGCTCAACTGGCCAGTAAGCATCTTGCCGAGTATGTCGTTCTTGGTGAGCTTGCGCTTGACGGGGGGCTCCGACCGATCCACGGTGCGCTTGTGATTGCCCTTGAAGCCCGTGCACGCAAGGCCCGGGGGCTTGTGTTGCCCCATGCCAACGCACGGGAAGCTGCACTGGTTGAGGGGCTCAGCGTGTATCCGGTCGACTCGCTCCGGGATGCCGCTGATTTCTTCACAGCGTCGGACGACTCACGCCATCCGCTCCAGGTGAAGGCAAGTGAAGTCTTCGCGGAAGAGCAGGCATATGAACTTGATTTCTCCGATGTCAAGGGTCAAGAGAATGTCAAGAGATCACTTGAAGTCTCAGCTGCTGGCGGTCATAATCTTATAATGGTCGGGCCTCCAGGTTCAGGTAAAACCATGCTCGCAAAGCGGCTGCCTGGCATACTCCCGCCGATGGTATTCGAGGAAGCAATTGAGACGACCAAGATTCATTCGGTTGCAGGATTGCTCCCAGCAGGAAAGGCGATTGTTTCTCAAAGGCCCTTTCGTTCACCTCACCACACAATTTCAGACTCAGCACTCGTCGGCGGTGGAACGATTCCCCGTCCCGGTGAAATCTCGCTGGCCCATCACGGAGTTCTCTTCCTCGATGAGCTTCCTGAGTTTGCGCGGAATACTCTAGAAGTGTTACGTCAACCGCTTGAAGATGGCAGAGTTACGATCAGTCGCGCAAAGATGTCTGTTGACTATCCTGCGAACTTCATGTTGGTGTGTGCGATGAATCCCTGCCCTTGTGGCAATTTTGGCAACCCAGTTCAAGACTGCTCGTGCCATCCATCTCAAATTCAGAGGTACGTCGGCAAGATCTCTGGTCCGCTCTTGGACAGAATAGACATCCATGTTGAGGTGCCAGCAGTGCGCTACGGTGAACTGGCAACGAAGAAACCAGGTGAACCATCGGCAACAATTCGATCTCGTGTTACCGCGGCGCGTCAAATTCAAGCGCGCCGATTTGAAGCTTCTGAAGGGCTTTTCTGTAACGCTGATATGGCCGCAAAGGAGCTAAAGGAGTACTGCCCGATCGACCACGCTGGATCCGAGTTGCTCAAGACAGCGATGAACAAACTTGGACTGTCGGCACGAGCGTATGACCGAATTCTGAAGGTCTCCAGGACGATCGCAGATCTCGCGGGCAGCGATCGCATCGGAGTTGAGCATCTGGGGGAGGCGATCCAGTACAGGAGTCTTGACAGAAACTTCTACTCAGTCTAGCGTAATGCCGAGTGCCATCCAGTAACCATCCCCGGCGCTGTTGGGTACGACAACGCTACGCAGTTTGTATATCCTCGCGCATTTTCGTATATTTGAACAATGAAGTCCAATCACGCCATTTCAGAACCTGAGAGAGGACTTAACTTTGTACACCATAACCCTAATACCTGGCGATGGAATTGGTCCAAGCATTTCAGATTCTACAAGAAGGATAATCGAGGCAACTGGTGTAGGCGTTTCCTGGGAATTGGAGGAGGCGGGCATTCCGGCGATCGAGAAATACAAGGATCCGCTTCCGCAACAGGTAATTGATTCCATTGCTCGAAACAAGATCGCTCTCAAGGGGCCATTGACGACCCCAATTGGGACGGGGTTCAGGAGCGTCAACGTGGCGTTGCGCAAGGAGTTTGACCTTTACATCAATCTCCGACCTGCAAAGTCATTTGTCGGTGTAAAATCGACATATACAGGCATTGACCTAATCGTGTTTCGAGAAAACATCGAGGAGTTCTACTCGGGCATAGAACACTATATCGATGCCCAAAAGAGTGCGGCTGAGACCATCGGCGTTGTCACGCGGACTGGATCCGAGCGAATTGTGAGGGCGGCATTTGAGTATGCCAGGAAGCACGATCGAAAGAAGGTCACAATCGTACACAAGGCGAATATCCTCAAGTACACAAGCGGGCTATTCCTGGATGTGGGAAAGAAAGTCGCTCAGGATTATCCCGACATCCAGTGTAATGACAGGATCATAGACAATATGGCGATGCAGCTGGTTCTCAACCCGCACCAGTTTGACATCATTGTCACGACAAATCTTTTTGGCGATATTCTGTCAGATCTCTGTTCAGGGCTCGTTGGCGGACTTGGGCTTGCTCCCGGGGCCAATATCGGCTACGAAGCGGCGATTTTTGAGGCTGTTCATGGAAGTGCCCCCGACATTGCAGGGAAAAACATCGCAAATCCATGTGCGATGGTCCTCGCCGGTGCAATGATGTTGGATTATCTCGGAGAACTTGCGGCATCGTCAAAGATCCGGCGGGCAATTGCGGAGACTATTCAGGAAGGGAAATCGTTGACTCGCGATCTCAATCCTGAGAAGCCCGTGGGCACGATCGAGATGACGGAGACGATCATAGAGAAGATCATTGCGATGTAATAGGTGTGTTCCCAGTTTGTGAAATATTTGGGTCATTTGGAGAGAGATCAAAGCGACAGTGCAAATCGGTCACATAAATATCGAAAAGCCGATTGTCCTGGCTCCAATGGAGGACGTGACAGATTTGGCATTTCGGCTCGTCTGTAAGAGGCTCGGTGCTGATATCGTCTACACGGAGTTTGTGAACTCTGAGGGACTGATCCGAGATTCGCTCAAGACCATGCGAAAGCTGGAATTTCGCGAGGAAGAACGACCTTTTGGAATTCAGATCTACGGGGGTGAAGAATCCTCAATGGAACGGGCCGCTGCAATTTCGCAGACCTACGGTCCTGATCTGATCGATATTAACTGTGGCTGCTGGGTGAAAGATGTCGCTATGCGCGGTGCCGGAGCAGGATTGCTGAGGGATTTGCCGCGCATGGAGAGAATTGTCTCAAGTGTCGTGAAAAGCGTTCAACTTCCCGTAACTGTGAAAACGCGACTTGGTTGGGACTCAGAGAACATACGCATCGTCGACGTGGCGAGGATGGTTGAACAAACCGGGGCAAAAGGATTGACGATTCACTGCCGGACACGCGCTCAGGGTCACTCTGGAGATCCCGATTTCTCGTGGATTCCGCGGGTGAAGGCAGCGGTCAACATTCCAATTTTTGTAAATGGCGGACTGGATACGCCCCTCAAGATCCGAAACGTCTTTGAGGAATCAGGTTGTGATGGAGCGATGATCGCACGCGCGGCGATCAACAATCCATGGATATTCAGGGACGCAAAGCACTATCTCCGAAGCGGTGAACTGTTGCCGACTCCTTCGATCGATGAGCGAGTACGCGTGATGATCGAACACCTGAATCTGTCGATTGAGCTGAAAGGGGAGCGGAGGGCGGTCATCGAATTCAGAAAATACTATTCCGGCTATCTTCGAAACCTGCCGAATGCGGCCAAGATCCGCGGCGAACTCATGCAGTTTGCAGAATTGTCACCGATCGTGGATCACGTTCTGCAGTATGTCAGCTGGCTGAAGTCCGCTGAACCTGTCGGTGTCGCCTTCTAGGTCCAAAGGGCTCCTCCATGGATCAAAAACAAATCGCTTCCATCCTTGATGAAATGGGCACGTTGTTCGAGCTGAAAGGAGAAAACCCTTTCAAGTGTCGAGCGTTCCATAACGCGGCGCGTGTCGTCGAGGCCCTCACAGTCGACGTGAAGGTTCTGGTCGAAACTGGAGACATCCGTTCCGTAAAAGGAATCGGTGAGCACCTTGCAAAGGTCATCGGCGAATTGGTCGTCACCGGAGCATCGGAAGAACATAGAAAGGTAAAGGAGTCCTTGCCAGAGGGTTTGCTTCACATGTTGCGGATACCCGGCCTTGGGCCTAAACGCATCAAGCTTCTGTTTGAAGAACTGAAGATAGAGACAATTGCAGGACTGAAGAGCGCTTGCGAAAACCATCGACTGGCAAAGCTGGATGGATTCGGCCAAAAATCGGAAGAAAACATACTCAAGGGAATCGAGCTTCTTGCGAGATCAAGCGATAAGTATCTGTATCCTCACGCGAGGGCATCAGCTGATAGGATACTGGAATCGCTCTCTCGACTCGTGGAAGTGAAACGGCTTGAAGTTGCGGGGAGCCTGAGGCGAAAGAAGGAAGTGATTGGCGATATTGATATTGTTGTGAGCGCGTCCGTGAAAAGTCGGAAGAAAATATTCGATGCTTTCGTCGCTCATCCGGATGTGGAGAGCCTCATAGCTCGCGGCGATACGAAGTCAAGCGTGGTTCTGAAGTCGGGCATCAATTGTGATTTGAGGATTGTGGAGGATGCGGAATACCCCTTTGCCCTGAACTACTTCACCGGAAGCAAAGAACATAACGTTGAGATGAGATCTCGTGCGCGAACATATGGCTTAAGCCTTAACGAGTACGCGTTCTCGCAGATCGAAGACGAGAAAAGAAAAACGAAAAAAGCCGTACCCCGCTGTCATACGGAGGAAGAGATCTACAAAGCCCTTGATTTAGTGTATGTTCCCCCCGAGCTGCGTGAGAACATGGGAGAGATCGAGGCGGCTGAGAAGCGTGCGCTTCCGAAACTGATTAAAGATAGAGACATAAGCGGGACCTTTCACTGTCACACCAATTACAGCGACGGTGTAAATACGTTGGAGGAAATGGCGGAAGCGGCAAAGAAGCTCGGGTGGAGTTATCTGGGCATCGCTGACCATAGCAAGGTAGCAGCATACGCAGGAGGTCTTTCAGAGGCGAAGGCGAAGCAGCAACAGAAGGAAATCGACAAGCTGAACGGCACCCTGAAGGAATTTCGGCTCTTCAAAGGAACGGAAGTCGACGTCCTGGCGGATGGTTCGCTTGACTATTCTGACAAGCTCCTATCCACGTTTGATTACGTCGTAGCGGCAATCCACAGCAAGTTCAAGATGACAGAGGCGGAAGCGACCAAACGCATGATCAAGGCGCTGAAGAACAAGCACGTGACGTGCATCGGCCATCCGACCGGTCGGTTGCTCTTGAGCCGCGACGGTTATCCCATCAACATGATCGAAGTCATCGACGCCGCATCGGATTACGGAAAAGGAATCGAGATCAATGCCCATCCGTTTCGCCTGGATCTTGACTGGCGGTTCGTGAAATATGCCAAACGGAAGAAAGTCCCTATTTTTATCAACCCGGATGCCCACAATACCGAGGGATTGAAGGATGTCTTCTATGGGGTCGGTATCGCACGGAAGGGATGGTTGGAGCCAAAGGACGTTGTGAATGCCTGGGATCTTAGAAAGGTCGAGAGCTTTCTTACCTCACATCGTGCACGGAGTTGACATAAGAACATGGCCAAGAAAGAATCTGCACCACAGTTGCTGAGCCGATCGAAGAAGATCGTTGCCATTCTCCGTAAGACGTATCCCGATCCCAGGACTGCGCTGAGCTTCTCGAATCCGCTTCAGCTACTAATAGCCACGATTCTCTCGGCACAATGCACCGACGTACGTGTTAACCTGGTTACGCCTGCGCTATTCAAGAAGTACCGCACCGTCGAGGATTTTGCTAACGCAAAGCAGGAAGAGCTCGAGCAGGACGTCCGTTCGACGGGTTTCTTCCGCAACAAAGCGAAAAGCATCATCACCTGCTGCAAGACAATAATGACGAAACACGGTGGGAAAGTCCCCAAGACGATGGAAGAGCTCGTCGAGCTGGGCGGCGTGGGACGCAAAACAGCGAACTGCGTCCTCGGAGGAGCGTACGGAATCAGCTCCGGTGTTGTCGTGGACACGCACGTTCGGCGTGTCTCGCAGAGGCTCGGACTGACGCCGAACGATGACCCTGAGAAAATCGAGATTGATCTCATGCAGTTGCTGCCCCAGGACGATTGGTACGCATTCGGCAACATGCTCATCTGGCATGGAAGAAAGATCTGCGATGCTCGCAAACCGGATTGTCTCAATTGTCCCCTCCGGAAACTTTGCCCTTCTGCAGGGAATTTCATAGAAACGAAACGATAAATCAGATGCTTGAGTGTCTCTCCCGCTCTTCCCAAGGGCCTCTTGCTTTTCCTCCAATTTATGGACACTTTCTCCGGCAATTCAGTCACTGAGAAAAGGAATGGATCATGAACTATCAGGAAGCGCTTGATCTGATGCACGAGTACACCAAGAATGAAGCTTTACGGAAGCATATGTATGCGGTCGAAACGGCGATGCGTGCTTACGCAGGCAAGTTTGGCGAAGACGTTGAAAAGTGGTCAGTGGTGGGCATCCTGCATGATTTTGACTACGAGATGTATCCTAATGTACCTGACCACCCGACAAAAGGCTCGGAGGTTCTAAAGGAAAAAGGATACCCCGAGGATGTGCGAAGAGCAATCCTTGGACACGCGTCGTTTATGAACGTGCCGCGTGATACGAAAATGGCCCAGGTCCTGTATGCGTGCGACGAGCTTTGTGGATTCATCAGCGCCTGCTCGGTCGTGCGTCCGAACAAGATCGCAGACCTCGAAGTATCGTCCGTGAAGAAGAAGCTGAAGGACAAGGCATTTGCCCGAAACGTGAGCCGCGAGGACATACAGCAGGGGATACAGGAACTCGGGATCCCGCTTGATGAGCATATTCAGTTTGTCATTACCGCAATGAAGAGCGATGCAGCCCGCCTCGGGCTGGTGTGATGGAACAGGCCCGAGATCAAGGATGGAAGAGTGGCTCATGTTGACATCGTAAGTTGTCTGGTCACCTTGATTGAGACAAAGTTCTTTCGATAAGAAAAGGATCAAGAGACAGGGGAAAATGGATAATCACTTATCAGAAATTTCGGTTCAGCATCTGAAAAACCGCCTGGAAGGGGGAGAGGAGATTTTCCTTCTCGATGTGCGCGAACCTTATGAGTTCAACATCGCCAATCTCAATGGATACCTCTTGCCGCTGGGTCAGCTCCAAACGAAGTTCGACGAGCTTGACAAGTCCCGCGAAATCGTGGTGTACTGCCATCATGGCAATCGGAGCGCATTTGCTGTTGAGTTCTTGAAGAATCGTGGATTTGAGAGGGTGCTGAATCTTGCAGGGGGGATAGACCAATGGTCCCGTGAGGTTGACTCCAAAGTGCCGCGTTACTAAAAGTATGAGGGCGAGTTTCCTCGCCCCCATGATCTCCGCTAGCTAAGCTTTTCGAATCTTGCCTGGAAGAACCTCAAGTATTTTGGTTCATACACCATCTTGAGTCCCCTCGCGCTGTTGCGATTCTCATAGACCGCCTCTACCGCTTCCGCCGTAACGTCGCAGTGTGCCTGTGTGTAGACGCGGCGTGGGAAGGTGAGGCGAACCAGTTCGAGTTTCGGATAGTAGTGGTCGCCTGTCTGCTTCGAGCGTCCCGCCGAGACGATGCCTCTCTCCATGGCTCGGATACCCGACTCAAGATACAGGTCCCCGGCAAGTGTTTGGGCAGGGAATTCGATCTGTTTGAGGTGCGGAAGAAACCTTTTCGCGTCCAGGAATATGGCGTGACCGCCGACAGGCAGGACGATTGGTATGCCGATGCTCTGCAGCTTTTCGCCAACATATTCCACCTGCCCGATACGTGCCCTGATGTGATTTTCGTTCACCGCCTCTTCGATTCCCCGGGCCATCGCTTCCATGTCGCGCCCGGCGAGCCCGCCGTAGGTGTGCAGTCCTTCATAGACAACAACCATGTTGCGGGCTTCTTCGAACACTTCCTGTTCGTGCTCCTGCAAGGCGAGGAATCCGCCGATGTTGACGAGGAGGTCCTTTTTCCCGCTCATGGTGCAACCGTCTGAGTAGGAGCATAGCTCTCGCAGTATCTCAGCGATCGACTTGTCCTGAAACTCTTTCTCACGGACCTTGATGAAATAGGCGTTCTCGATGAGCCGTGTCGCGTCGATGATGACCCGGATGCCATGCTTCTGGCAGAATTGGCGAACTTGACGCAGATTCTCCATGGACACGGGCTGACCACCGGCCATGTTGACCGTCCCGGCGACTGAAATGTATGGGACTTTGCTGGCGCCGACCTTCTTCACCAGGTCTTCAAGTTTCTGAAGATCAACATTTCCTTTGAACGGATGCAAGCTCATCGGATCGTGTGCTTCATCAATAATGACGTCGACAAACGTGCCTCCGGCGAGCTCCTGATGCAGCCTTGTGGTGGTGAAATACATGTTCCCCGGTATGAAATCGCCCGGCTTGATGAGAATCTTTGATATCATATGCTCAGCGCCGCGGCCCTGATGAGTAGGGACAAGGTGTTTGTAGCCGTAGTACTGTTGAACTCTGGCCTCCAGGTTGTAGAAATTCTTGCTCCCTGCGTACGCTTCATCTCCCAGCATCATGCCCGCCCACTGATAGTCGCTCATCGCATTCGTTCCGCTGTCTGTCAGCAGGTCAATGTACACGTCTTCTGATTTCAGGAGAAACGTATTGTGGCCAGCTCCTTTGAGCGCTTTTTCGCGTTCTGTACGCGTCGTCATTTTAAGAAGCTCGACTGTTTTGATCTTGAATGGTTCTGCCCATGATCGTTTCTTGAGTTTTTCCATAATCTCCTCGGTCATGATTGTGAATCAGAAGAAACCTTTCGACAAAATTAAACCAAAAATGATCCAGATACAAGACGATGGTTCCTGGTCACCGGCACATCTCATGATCCAACAAGGATCTTCACCTTGCTTTTCTTCGCTTGTTGTTCTATCTTTGCGAGAATGATTCCTCAAACCACTCTTGCTACGATACGGTCAATCTTCGGGTCAGCGGGTTTTCTCGATTCAGCGGAAGACCGGATCGCCTATTCGTACGACGGAACACCGCTTCTCAGCTACCTTCCCGACGCCATCGTTATTCCGCAGAGCGTAGATCAGATTTCGCGTCTTCTCAAGCTGGCAAATGACGACGGTTTCGGCATTGTTGCCCGGGGCTCCGGGTCGGGCTTGAGCGGCGGTTCGATCCCGGTCGAAAACTCGGTGGTTCTGCTGACCAACCAGTGGGATCGGATCATCGAGATCGACCAGCAAAATCTCTCCGCATGGGTGCAGCCCGGTGTGATCACTGCAAAACTCCATTCAGCCGTGGAAGCCCTTGGACTGTTCTACCCGCCTGATCCCGGGAGTGCCGCAATTTGCACGATTGGCGGCAACGTGGCAGAGAACGCCGGCGGATTGCGTGGACTGAAATACGGGGTCACGAAAAATTACGTGCTTGGAATGGAAGTCGTTCTCCCGAACGGGGAAGTGATTGTGACGGGAGGGAAGTCTGTCAAAGACGTTGCTGGATATAGTCTCAAGGACTTCCTGATCGGGTCTGAAGGAACGCTTGGAATAATCACACGCGTCCTGCTCAGATTGATTCCCAAGCCGCAATCCAGCCGCACAATGCTTGCTTTCTACGGTAAGCTGAGCGATTCCGCTGAAACAGTTTCGGATATCATCGCATCAAAGATTACGCCTGCCGCCCTCGAATTTCTTGACAATACGACGATTCGCAGTGTCGAAGAGTATGCTCACCTCGGATTGCCCACGAGTATCGAATCGTTGCTCTTGATTGAGGTTGACGGCAGGAGCGCAGAAGTGGAGGAGGACGCTGCGAAGGTTGTCGATATCTGCAAGCGTCACGGGGCGCTCGAAATCAGAATCGCAGCAAATGAACAGGAAGCGACGAAGCTCCGTATGGCGCGAAAAGCAGCTTTCTCGGCGCTGGCTCGAGTTCGGCCGACGACAATTCTCGAGGATGCCACGGTCCCCCGAAGTGAAGTCGCTCCCATGTTGGAACGCATCAATCAAATTGCGTCCAATCATGATCTGATGTTTGGAAATTTTGGACACGCAGGCGACGGAAATCTGCATCCAACCTGCCTCACGGATGAGAGGGACGCGAACGAAATTCATCGTGCGGAGTTGGCGTTCGATGAGATATTCTCGGAAGCTGTACGGTTTGGTGGAACGATCACCGGTGAGCACGGTGTGGGTCTGGCCAAGCGGAAATTTCTTGAAAAAGCCTTAGGCGAGCCTGCAATCGAAATGATGCGAAGGATCAAGGAAGCGGTTGATCCAAATGGTGTGCTGAATCCCGGAAAAATCTTTTCTCTCAGACCACGATGTGAAGGCCCGCTCCCGACGAGCAGAGAGCAGATCAAGAAGTTTGCCGATTCCGGAGCGTTCACTTAATCCGTGACTATCCCAGCTCGTACATACGCGCTCATTCGTCGGGCTTCCACTCACCACCTTATTGAGAAACTCCTGGACGGGAGAGTCGCTCGGGCTGGACTCTCCATCGAATCCCTCAATCTCGGCGGTCAGCAAATCCTTCGCTTCATCGGCGAGTTCTGGACCTCAAAGCAGCGGCAGGCCGCCTCGCTTCACGAGATCTCGTACCGGGCGTGCTTTAAGCCGCAACTTCCCCGATTTTTCATCGATCGTCTTACGCAGCCAGGCGAAGTTGTGTATGACCCGTTCATGGGAAGAGGAACAACTCTGATCGAAGCCGCACTGCTGGGTCGCAATGTGATCGGAAACGATGCCAATCCTCTCAGCCGGACTTTTACCAGACCGCGTCTGCATCCCCCCTCACTCGGAGATGTCGCTCGACGAATTGATGGAATCAAGATTAACAAGAACGCTTCTTCCTCCCTCGACCTTTCCATGTTTTACCACCCCCGCACAGAAGCCGAGATTCTCTCGATCCGGCGATATCTGGCAAAGCGTGCCGCCTCGAGAGGGGAAGATGACCTCGATCGATGGATCAGGATGGTAGCAACAAGCAGGCTCACAGGACATTCCAATGGATTCTTCTCTGTTTATACACTCCCGCCAAACCAGGCGATGTCAGCGGAGAACCAAAGAAAGATTAACCAAAGTCGAAAGCAGAAACCGGAATACAGGGACGTCAAGGAACTCGTTTTGAGAAAAACAAAGTCCCTTCTCCGCAATATCTCCGATGAAGAGAAAGAAGCTCTGGCGCGGGTTGGTGGGAGGGCGCGATTCATCACGGCGGATGCGGGGCGGACACGGAGCATCGCTGATAATTCCGTCCAGCTGACGGTGACGTCACCGCCGTTCCTCGATACGGTGAACTATGCACAGGACAACTGGCTGAGGTCTTGGTTCAATTCGATTGACTGGGAAGAGGTTGCGGGCCGGCTGACAGTCGTGAGATCAATAGAAGTGTGGACAAACACAATGGCACGTGTATTCAAAGAACTGTATAGGGTAACTTCTCCAGATGGCGTGGTAGCGTTTGAGGTCGGTGAGATCCGCAAACGAAACTTGAAGCTTGATGAAGTTGTTGTTCCATTAGGCATTCAGGCTGGCTTTCGTTGTGCGGGAGTATTGGTCAACCAGCAAAAGTTCACGAAAACCTCGAATATTTGGGGTATCAAGAACAATCGGGCGGGTACCAATACCAACAGAATCGTTGTCTTTCACAAATCTCACTAACCAATCACCTGGAGGAATTACCTATGAAGAATCTATTGTTTCTTGTCCTGCTTTTGCCTCTCTCTCTCCTGGCTCAGGCCAGTAAGTCGTGCTGTGACGTTTCTTCCACATCCTCGTTTGCGATGCTGGCGAGCGACGAGAAATTCCGCTCCGCACACCTTGAGCCAATTCCGTTCAATTTTGTGCCCGAGAAGGGGAGGGACGTCATTTTCAAAACGAGTGATGGTGTCGATGGACGTGGATTTGAGATCAAGGCGGATAAGGAAACGAATGCGTATCTGTTCGTGATTCACGAGTGGTGGGGATTGAACGATTACATCAGACAAGAGGCGGAAAAACTCCAAAAGGAACTCGGGAATGTGAACGTCATCGCTCTTGACCTCTACGATTCCAAAGTCGCCACGACGCAGCAGGAGGCCGGCAAATACATGGGCGAAGCCAAGGAAGATCGCATTCGTGTCATCATCAAAGGCGCGCTCGACTACGTTGGGCCGAAGGCCAGGGTTGGAACTGTCGGATGGTGTTTTGGAGGTGGTTGGTCCTTGCAGACCGCGTTGATGGGGGGGAAACGGATATCAGCCTGTGTGATGTACTACGGGATGCCGGAGACGGATGTCGAGAAACTCAAAACGTTGAACGGTCCTGTGCTCGGTATCTTTGGGAAGAAAGATGGTTGGATCACGCCTGCGAAGGTGAACGATTTCGAAGGTGCAATGAAAAAGGCTTCCAAGAAACTTTCCGTAAAGATGTACGATGCGGATCACGCGTTCGCAAATCCGAGCAATCCAAAATTCGACAAGGAATCTGCGGCAGATGCACACAAACTGGCAGTGCAGTTCTTTAGGAAGTATTTGGTCAAGTGATTGTATAAGGCAAGGTAGGATCGTGCCGCGTACTCTGTTGGGGGATTCGTGCCGTGGTTAGATCAGGATGGATGGTGGGAATCGCATTGTGATCTTCTGAACGCGAACGAAGGTCTCGATGGCTCTTGTCCCCCCGTTCAGACGACTTCGCAGGGGTTTATGAGTCAGGTTGAAAAAACAGTATCGCCGTTTCATGGTGTGGATATTCCGGACTATGATGTTCTCACGAACTGCATGCACTGCGGACTGTGTCTGCCGGTCTGTCCGACGTATGCACTCACAGGATTGGAGAAATCTTCGCCGAGGGGGAGAATACGCCTGATCAAAGCGGTCGCGGATGGAGATTTGCCCATTACTGAAGGATTTGTTCGCGAGATGAACTTCTGTCTCGACTGCCAGGCCTGTGAAACGGCGTGCCCGGCGGGAGTGAAGTATGGGTCACTTGTGGAGGCAGCACGGGGTCAGATTTTTGCAGGTGGGCATGAGGGATTTGCGGTGGGAGTTGTCAAGAAGGCAATGCTCGAGTGGACATTCCTCAGGCAGAACCGCTTGAAGGCTCTGGCTCGCCTGATGAAAGTCTACCAGCAATCGGGGATGAAGTGGTTCCTTCAGAAGACGGGAGCCTTGAAAATCTTCTCCCACAAGCTCGATGCAATTCAACCGCTCAGTCCCAGTATCTCGGCAGAATTCTCCAGTGATGTGCTTCCGGAAGTCATTCATCCGTCCGGAAAGCCGAGGTATCGGGTTGGTTTCCTTACAGGCTGTATCATGGATGTGGCCTTTGCAGACGTCAACCTCGATACGATCAACTTATTGCTCCACCACGACTGCGAAGTGATAGTGCCACGAAATCAGGCGTGTTGTGGTTCGCTTCAGGCGCACAATGGAAGTCTCGAGGCGGCAAGGCAAATGGCGAGGAGCATCATTGAGTTGTTTGATCGCGAGCAGCTGGACTATATCGTTCTGAATTCGGCCGGATGTGGTGCGTTCATGAAGGAGTATGGGCACATTTTTGTTGACGATGCACAGTGGGGAGCCCGGGCACATAGAGTCTCATCGAAGGTGAAAGATCTCACAGAATTCCTTTTCGAAACCGGGTATTGGCCTACGAAGCCTGCAAGGGAATTGTTCACGACAAAAGGTTACTCTGCAGTCGCACCCCTGCTGAGATCATTAAAAGGGAAGCGCATCACGTATCACGATGCCTGCCATCTTGTCCATACGCAGAAAGTCAGTCAACAACCCCGGGAACTGATCAAAGCCATACCGGGGATTATGTATACTGAATTGCCTGAATCGACATGGTGTTGCGGCAGCGCTGGCATTTACAATATCACTCATTATGATGACTCAATGAAACTTCTTGATAGAAAGGTGGAGAACATAGAAATGGTGCAACCCGACATCGTGGTCACGGGAAACCCGGGATGTATGCTCCAAATCCAGCATGGTCTTCGGCAGAAGGGGCTGAACATCGAGCTGATGCATACAGCAACATTTCTCTGGAGGGCCTGTGAACTCTCATAGAACGCTTAGGGCCTACTTGTCAGGTGGAATGGAATTCGCCAAGGGGGAGGGATCCGATTGGCGAATGGAGATGGATGCATGGATACGGAAGGACTTGCAACACACCGTGTACAATCCCAATGTTGAAAGCGAAGCATTTCTCTCCCAGAAGTTGCCGAACGGCCGATTCCGTGAACTGAAGCAGGAAAATATTGATCTCTATGTGGATCTTATTCGCGAGCTTGTCGATAGCGACAGCCGTGAGATTGTCGAGAAGACGGACTACGTCGTGTGTTATTGGGATGAGAGCGCTCAACGGGGGGCAGGCACAACCGGTGAGGTTTCGATGGCTCGCTTGACTCGGAAGCCTGTCTATATGGTCACCGCAATGGAACTTCAGGGGATACCAGGGTGGGTGATTGGTTGCACCACGAAGGTCTTCGGTTCGTTTGATGAGCTCAAAGTGTTCCTGCTCGGGAAATATGCAGCGAAGCAGGGCTAGATCTTTGACGATTCGAAGCACGATAGTCATTTTACTTCCACAGTACTTCCATACCAAAAGGGAGGATGAGCGATGGATAATTCGATGAAACGGAGAGACTTTTTGAAGTCCGCCACGCTTGCAGGTGCTGCAGCGTTTGTGGGTAATTCCGTGCCAGCTGTAAGTGAGGTGCAGGCGCGGACCAATAGTGTCGGACGGCCTGTGGTCATTTCCAGTGCCAATGGTCTCAAAGCGACCGCGAAGGCGATGGAGTTGATTCAGCAAGGGGCAGACGCTCTTGACGCCGTGATAGCAGGTGTGAACATCGTCGAGGACGATCCGAAGGACAATAGTGTCGGTTATGGGGGACTGCCAAACGAGGATGGAATAGTCGAACTGGACTCCTCCGTCATGCACGGTCCATCGGGACGCGGAGGCGCTGTTGCTTCGCTGCGAAACATCAAGAACCCTTCGAAAGTCGCGAGAGTTGTCATGGAACGCAGCGACCACGTGCTGTTGGTCGGTGAAGGAGCCTTGAGGTTTGCCAAAGCGCACGGTTTCAAAGAAGAGAATCTGCTTACGGAGGAGTCGAGGGAAATCTGGCTGAAATGGAAGGAAACCCTCAGCAATCAGGATGACTGGTTGCCCCCACACGATATTGATGCCATTGACATCGGCGAAGGCCCAAGAAAGTACGAGCGGATTACCGGAACGATTAACTGCGATGGAGTTGACCTTAAGGGAAACGTTTCGGGCGTTACCACCACCAGCGGACTTGCATTCAAGATCCCAGGTCGGGTTGGTGACTCGCCGATTCTCGGCGCGGGCCTGTATGTGGACAACGAGGTGGGAGCTGCAGGCTCGACTGGACGTGGTGAAGCGAATCTGCTGGCATGTAGCAGCGTGATGATTGTGGAGTACATGCGCCAGGGGAAATCGCCGGAGGAGGCATGTCTGCTCGCGTGCACACGTATCGCTCAACACACCAAAGAACGAAGACTGCTCGATGACAAGGGGCGGCCAAACTTCAACGTTAATTTCTACGCGATCAACAAGAGCGGCGTTTACGGCTCGGCGGCCATCTGGAGCGGGCCGAAGTTTGCCGTGAACACAGGCGAGAAAGAGAGCCGCCTTGAGAATTGCGCATACCTCTACAAGAGGGAGAAAAAGTAGTCCGCTGAATGCCCTGGACACTCGTAGTTGTGCTGACGATACTCCTGCCCCTGGCGGCGATCAATTTCTATGTCGGTAGGAAGATACTGCGGGCTTTGTCTGCACTTACATCCTGGAACCGAAAACGCCTGCGACTTATTGTTATTGGCGTTTACATCTATCTGAATCTGCTGCCGTTAGTGTATTTTCTTGCATATCTGGCGGCGGGAAGAGCCGCCGTACCGGCTTTTTCAGGTGACAACTACCTCATCGACCTTTTCCTCAGCTATCCCTTCTGGATCGCCCTTGTTGTGATGATCCAGTTGTCTCTTCTGTTTGCCATCTTCGACATTTTCAACCTTGCGATGATTCGGTTCCTTGAGCCACTCAGGCTATGGTGGAAAAGCCAGAGCGCTCTGGTGGTCGTAATGTCATTTTGCTTCGTAAGCATCTACTCGATTGCAGTAATCGTTCGGGATACCTGGACAGTGCGGGTTGTCGAGCGCGAAATTGCGCTGCCGGATGGCTTCAACTGCCTTAGCGGATTCCGGATCGCCGAAATATCGGATGTCCAGGGAGATGGGAGAACAACAGAGGAGGCTTTGCGACGCTATGTGGCTATCATAAACTCTCTGAATCCGGATTTGGTGCTTTTCGCGGGAGACCTGGTCACAGCTGGAACCCGTTATATCGATTCCTCAGCGAGCATCCTTGGTCAACTGAGGTCCAGATTTGGCACTATCGCAGCAGTGGGTGATCATGACATCTTTACGAACAAGCCGATGGTGCTTAAGGCTCTTGGCAGGGCGGGGATTCGGGTCCTCGAAGACAGCACGATATTCCTAAACGTCGACACTTGCAGGATTGCGCTATCTGTCGTCACATACACATACCCCCAGCGACCTGCGCAGGCCCAGCTTGAAAAGATCTCTGCCGAAGGGCAAGGGGACTACCGGATTTTACTCGTCCACCAACCAGCCGAAAGCATCGTTGAGTTCGCTCGTCACAAGGGATATCGGCTGCTCTTGGCAGGTCATACTCACGGAGGCGGGATCGCATTTGGTATCCCGGGCGTATTGCTGTTCGCTCCGGCAGGCCTGGAGTCCAAATACGTCAGCGGCCTTTATCACGTTGGTCAACTCGATCTGAGCGTGACAAACGGTCTGGGTCTGACTTTGGCACCGGTTCGCTTCCACGCTCCTGCAGAAATCGTTCTGGTCACCCTGAAGTAGTTCCATTTCTTAGGTGTTAGAAATAGGGAATTAGATCTACATTTCAATTCAGCGAATCGTTCGTTATCTTTTGTACTACATGGCGTTAATCGCTTCGGTCGAAAGCACTAGTCGAAAGCTTTCTCAAGCAGTACTTACGTGTCGGAGATAGGAAGATGGGTTCGCTTGTAGATGTGAGCGGAAGGGTAGTCCTCTCCATGGTTGGAGCAGATAGCCTGGATTTTCTGCAGAGGATCTCGACAAATAATCTGGCCCTGCTGAAGCCTGGTGAAACTGCACAAACCATCCTGACAAATGAAAAGGGGAGAATCATCGACATCGTCGGAGTCTCTTGCCTGAATGAGGGCAGATTTCTGCTCGCGGGTCAATCGCGAGGATCCGGACAGCTCATGTCGTGGATTGAGAAATATATCATAATGGAAGACATCAGGATTGACGATCTAACTTCATTGTTCACACAATTCTTAGTCTTTGGTAAGAATGTTTTTTCTCAGAAGGATCTTGCCGAGGGACTGCATCCGAAACCTGTTATGTATGAGGAGACTTGGGGTATCTCAAAGCTTTGGCGTGTGCTTACTCCAAGGGAAACCGAGCAGGATGTCCGGCAAAGGCTCTTTGATCGTGGGTTCTTTCCTGTGACAAATGAGGCATTCGAGGAATACCGGGTTCTCCAGGGCGTACCGATTGTTCCGAACGAGCTTTCGACTCTCTACAACCCGCTCGAGGCGAATATTTCTTCACTGGTCAGCTGGACGAAGGGGTGTTACATAGGCCAAGAGGTCATCGCCCGACTTGATACGTACAAGAAAGTTCAGCGGAACCTGGTAAGAATGGTTATGGGTGAAACGCCCATGAGCCTTCCTGTGCCTTTTTTCGGCAAAGAGGGAGAAGCTGGCACAATAACGAGCGCGGTAATGGTCGCAGCCGGAGGAGGGTGTCGAGGGCTGGGATACCTGAAGGCAACGCAAATTGTGAATGTGGGAGACTTCTTTTTCTTCAAGAAGGAAAGGAAGATTGTCCTGCGCATCGACAAGGAATCGGTCTGAGGTCAGCGACTCCGGTGTTCTTACCATTAATATGCGCATCCTATCATCTGATTTAACTCTCTGTTTGACAAAGGATTGATATGTGATGGCAAAACAAATGCACAAGGCAGAAAAGGCCTACAAGAACCTTGAGTTCCTCACAAGTCCCGATGCCAGAGTGATTCGATTAATCTCGGAATTCCTCGAGCCAGCAAGGCGGTTCAGGCACGAGGGAATCAAGGACACGATTGTTTTCTTTGGATCGGCGCGCATTCTTCCACAAGCAAAGGCGCGTCAACACCTGAAGGAAGCCTCGAGAAGATTGAAGGGTAATAATCGGCTCAGTTCAAAGGCTCAAAATGATCTGGACGGTGCCAAAATTGATCTTGAAATGTCGAGGTACTACGAGGATGCGGTAAAATTGTCAGGCCTTCTCACCAAATGGTCAAATAGACTGAGGCAAAAGAATAGATTTGTCATTAGTTCCGGTGGAGGGCCGGGGATAATGGAAGCTGCCAATAAGGGGGCGAAGTTGGCCAAGGGACGTTCCGTTGGACTGAACATCAGTTTACCATTTGAGCAAAACTCGAACCCTTATATCCCAGATGAGCTCAACTTCGACTTCCACTACTTTTTCATGAGGAAGTTGTGGTTTGTTTACCTGTCGAAGGCCATGGTAATGTTCCCTGGCGGTTTCGGCACGTTTGATGAGTCCTTCGAAGTGCTCACGCTTCTTCAGACGCGAAAAATCAAGAAAAAAGTGACTGTCGTCCTTTATGGAAAGGAATACTGGCAAAAGACCATTAATTTTGAGAACCTCATACGCTTGAAGATGATCAGCCCTGAAGACCTCAAAATCTTCCATTTTGCCGATAGCCCGGATGAAGCGTTCGATTACATTGTCCGCGATCTTCGGAAAAACTATCCGGGTGAAACAGCAGAGGAAACGGAGTCGCCTGCCGTCGTTTGAGTATCTGGCGTCAACTTCGTATATTGATGTGGGCAATATCCCAGTCAATCACATTCCGCTTTAATCTGTTCTTTGGGGGTGACCAGGATTCGACGGGGATGAGGAAGCTCAGAACTGCGTGCCGTGGTCTCCGTGTCCACGTTAAAGAAGCGGTAAACTATCAAGTGCCAACTACAACTACGCACTGGCTGCTTAACTAGCTTAAGCAACCCGTTCCTTGTGCTTTTTGCCCATCGGGGGCACCTGGAACGTCGAATGAGATGGGATAGGGTGGTTTTGCGCCGAAGGGGACCACCTGAAATCCTGCCACAAGCAGGGTCTACTTTGGATAGTATGTGGTCAATCCCGTCTACCGGAGTTCCCACATGCGAACCTCAAAAGGTAGGCTAGGTACGTAAACGTTTTGAGAGGCTTCTCTTCGGACCGGGGTTCGACTCCCCGCACCTCCACCATTCCGGCCTTCGTGTCAAACGCGAAGGCCTTGCATTCATATGAATCCCCGCTCATGCCATGGCATCCACCATTCTGGTCGTCGATGACGAAAGAGACATTCTCGAGTTGCTGAAGTACAACCTCGAGAAGGAAGGCTATCGCGTTCTCACCGCACACAACGGGAAAGAAGCTCTCCGGTTTGTCAAGCAACATCCAGACCTTGTCGTGCTCGATGTCATGATGCCGGAACTCGATGGATGGGAGGTCTGCAAAGCAATACGGAAGGATCCGGCGACTGCAAAGACTCCAATAGTCTTCCTCACAGCGAGAGATAGTGAGGTTGACGAAGTGGTTGGCCTGGAACTCGGGGCGGACGATTACATCACAAAGCCTGTGAAAGTGCGCACGTTTCTCGCCCGGGTCAAACGAGCATTGAAGGGGCGTGCAGGAGCGGAAAGTGAAGAGGGACCGGAACTCTTGAAGATCGGCGACCTGGAGATTCAGATAAACAATTATGTTGTACGAATTGGTGGTCGTGAGATCCATCTGCCGAAGAAGGAATTCGAAGTGCTTCTGTTTTTAGCCCGTCACCCAGAGCGTGTCGTATCCCGTGAGGCGCTTCTAAACGGAATCTGGGGACATGACGTGTACGTTGTCGATCGGACAATTGACGTGCACGTGCGAAAGATTCGGGAGAAGCTGGGTCGGCACGCACACCACATCGAAACCGTCAAAGGTGTCGGGTACCGATTTCGAAAGGAAGTCTGATGCGAAGCGTACGATCACAGATTGCTCTTACGTTTGTCGTCATTTCAGTCCTCGTTATTGTTCTGCTCGGAGTCTTGCTGAGCTACGAGATCGAGAAGTACTATTTTGACCGCTTGCTGGCAAGCCTGCGCATTGAGACAAACGTGATTGCGGCATTATTGCAGGAATCGGCGCGGCGTGGCGAGTCGCGCGGAAATATGGAAAAGGACCTCGCGGCTTTTGCTTCAGCGGCGCAGATGCGTCTCACGCTCATCGACTCTTCGGGCGCAGTGGTATATGACTCTTCCGTCCCGGATTCTCTTCTCCAGACGCTTGAGAATCATTCCCAACGTCCGGAAATCAATGAAGCACGTCAGACTGGAACCGGTGCGAACGTTCGATTCAGCAAATCGATCCTTCATGATCTTGTTTATGTCGCACGCAAAGTCGTGTCGCCCGGCACCATCGCGGGCGTGTTTCCGAGCCTGCAGTTCGTTCGAGTCTCGGTCGCACTGACAGAGGTGAACCGGGTGATGTACGAGATTCGGTTCAAAATCGTCGTCGTCTCGATCGTGATTCTCGTGATTGTGCTGATCGTGAGTCAAATCGTCTCAAAGCGCTTGACGAAGCCTTTGACGGAGATTGCGGAGATGGTGAAGGAGATCAAGGCGGGCAACCTCGATCAGAAGCTCCCGGTCCGCTCAAATGATGAGATCGGTCGGCTTGCCGAACTGATCAATGAAATGACAGACAAGCTGAAGGAGGATATCGAGCAGCTGAAGAAACTCGAGCGTGTCAGGAGCGAATTCCTGGGCAATGTGTCTCACGAACTTCGAACGCCCATATTTTCGCTGAAAGGATTCATCGAGACTCTCCTGGAAGGGGCGGTTGATGACCCGGCTGTCAACCGAAGATTTCTTGAAAAGGCCTATCACCACGCGAATCGTCTTGATACTCTCCTCAGCGACCTCATCGAGATTTCCCGCATCGAGTCGGGCGAAATGAAGATGAGTTTTCGATATGTGGACGCTGCCTCGATCCTGAAGAACCTTATTGCTGACTTTTCGGATAGTGCAGCCAAGAGGAAACAGAATCTCCTTGTAGAATCGCCTGACCACGAAGTGTTGGTCCTCGGCGACAAAGACCGATTACGCCAGGCGCTCGGAAACATCGTCGACAATGCGATCAAGTACAGCCCCGAAGGAGCCACGACGACCGTGCGCCTAATTGAAGCCGAACGTTCGGCCACGATATCGATATCCGATGCCGGTCCGGGCATCGAGGACGTTCACCTATCCCGGATCTTCGAGAGATTCTACAGGGTCGACAAAACGCGTTCGCGAGAAGTGGGGGGAACAGGCCTCGGACTTGCCATCGCGAAGCACATCGTCGAAGCACACGGCAGTAAGATCTCCGTTACGAGCGAAATGGGGAAAGGGGCAACCTTCTCATTTGAGTTGAAGAAGTAGGGGAGAACCTTAAAAAGCACCCGGTGCCAGGCGTTCTTCGCTTTTGACCTCTGCGTCTTCCTTCCTCAGCGCCGCACTATTCCATTCCGCAATCCGCACGCAGTCATTGAAATGAAACTCCTCGTTCTCAGGGGATTTCCCTTTCCATGAAGGGAAAGGGAGTCTGCTTGTCCTTCATTATTCGATGCCCGAGGAATCTGTCACTCAATTTAGGTGGTGGGTCTCCGAGCCGGCATTCATTGAGAACAAGCTTATCAGGGTGCCCCTTAACAATTTCTTAGTACGCTCCTAACATTTGACTAACGTCTGTTTGCTAACTTTGTGGCGCAAACAACTAAAGGAGGGGAGACCGTATGTCAGACATGTCAATTGCTGCAAAAGATGGAGGAAAGACGAGCATAGCGTCAGCATTGGCCGGTAATTTCATCGGCGCAGCATTCGATTCCAAGGAATGCGAGCCATTAGGAGATGGCGGTTTCAAGGTGCTTATGGCGCTTGTTGTGGTTGCTACCCTTGGGTTTGGATGCATTGTAAATGGATGGTTGCTTTGACAAGAAAGTCCGCAATGATTCGCCGAGGTAAGTTCCTTTCAAAGGCCAGTCTTAAGATTATCCGACAATTTCAATTCACTTGTCTTCACTCAACCATATAGGGAGATGTAGATGAAACAACTGATCCTCATTTGTCTGGTATTCTTCGGGGTTACTCTCCGTGCCCAGGAGAAGGATACGACGCTTGCTAATCTTCAGCAGAAAGTGGCCGACGTAAAAGATCAGGCAGACGGTCTTAACGAGCAGCTTCTCGCATTAACGCCCGTCGTCGATGCTCTCAAAAAGATCAAGATCACCGGTTACATTCAATCCCAGTTCCAGGTTGCTGATGGTGATGGCGTCGGCTCGTTCGCTGGCGGGAATTTCGCAGCTGGCGTCCATTCCCGATACCAGGTTCGACGGGGACGCGTGAAAATCAACTACGACAATGACCTCACGCAGTACGTTCTGCAGATTGATGTCACGCCTGGTGGCGTGGCAATCAAAGATGCATACGGCAGCATCAAAGAGCCGTGGCTGAGGACCTTCGGATTGACGGCTGGTGTATTCGATCGGCCATTTGGATTTGAAATCTCTTATTCGTCCAGTAACCGTGAAGCTCCAGAACGTTCCAGGATGTATCAAACCCTGTTTCCTGGCGAGCGCGATATGGGCGCGAAGTTGGAAATCATGCCGCCCGAAGGATCAGCGATGAGTTGGTTCAATTTCAAAGCGGGTCTCTTTACTGGGGTGGGACCAACCGCTCAAGAAAATGACAACAACAAAGATCTGATCGGACGCGCCGGGTTCATGCTTCCCATGCGTGACGCTGGGTTGGAGATCGACGGCGGTGTATCATGGTACCTCGGAAAGGTTCGAAGTAACCAAAGAGCCATCTACACCATGGATGCAGGCTTAAAGTCATTTGCCTTTGACTCGAGTGCAGCCAACAACGGTTCGTACTTCGATCGGACCTACATCGGCGCAGATGTTCAGCTGTACTATGAAATGCCGGTGTTAGGCGGGATGACCCTCCGTGGCGAGTACATCAGTGGTAAGCAACCTGGCACGGGAGGCAACAGTGCTACATCCAACTATAGCTCATTTTACAACGCCGCTGGCACAGCGGTCTTCCAAAGAAGCTTCTCGGGGTTCTATGTCAACTACGTCCAAAACATTGGGTTGCGCAATCAGTTCATCTTGAAATATGATGTGTTCACCCCCAATACCGATGTGTCCAGCACAGACATCGGTGCCACGACCCCTGCTGGAAGAGTCGCGCTGTCAGCGGGTGATATCAAGTTCACAACGCTGGGCCTCGGCTGGGTGTACCATTGGGATTCGAATGTCAAGTTCACGTTCTACTACGACATGGTGACCAACGACAAAGCAAACGCGAACGCTCCAGCAGCCCTGGCTGCGTTCAAAGACGACATCAAGGACAACGTATTCACCGTCCGCATGCAATACAAATTCTAAGTTCACTACCTGATAACTTGAAGGAGTACAACAGAATGAAAATTATCATCACGCTTGTCGTCGCCGCAGCTCTCTTCTTCGGCTTTGTGTCGCAGCCCGCGGAAGTGATCACCGTTAAAGGGTCTGACACGATGGTGATCCTGGCCCAGCGATGGGCGGAAATCTACATGTCAAAACATCCGGGTGTGACCGTTCAGGTCACTGGTGGGGGGTCGGGTGTAGGGATCTCAGCTCTTATCAATGGCACGACGGACGTCTGTAATTCTTCGCGGCCGATGAAACAGTCTGAAGTCGACAAGCTGAAGGCACGGTTTAACGTTTTGGGGGTTGAAATCAAAGCAGCGAAAGATGGTCTGACCATCTACGTAAACGAATCGAACCCCGTTCAAGAGCTGTCGATCGACCAACTGAAGGGGATCTACACCGGGGCGATCACCAATTGGAAAGACTTCGGCGGACCTGATGCAAAGATCATCCTCTACGGCCGTGAGAACAGCTCCGGAACCTATGTCTACTTCAAAGACAACGTGCTCAAGGGAGATGATTTTTCGCCCATGACTCAAACCATGCCAGGAACGGCAGCCGTCGTCAATGCAGTTTCAAAGGATAAGTTTGGCATCGGCTACGGTGGTGCCGCGTATGCCAAAGGGATTAAGGATGTGAAGGTGAAAAAGGATGCCGACTCGCCGGGCTACCTGCCGACAGAGGAAAACGTGAAGAGTGGCAATTACCCCATTTCACGATACCTGTACTTGTATACCCGCAATCGTCCCACAGGTGCTCTGAAAGAGTACATTGACTGGATTCTCAGTTCCGAAGGACAGCAGATTGTGACGAAAGTTGGCTACTTCCCAGTGAAGTAGGTCAATCTCGAAAACATGTGCACGAGATTGTCGGCGATGGCCACGAAGATTCGTGGCCATCGCTGTTTTCGCTACTCGTCGCGAACCGATTGAGGGCTTAACAATTCGGTAACATGGGCGTAACGGGCAAATAATATCTGTTTGGTATATTTCACCCTGACTTCTCAGGTCCAATCTCATTGATACGTGATGCAAGATCTTCAAGCACCGAAAAAGACAGAAACGACGTTACAGTCAATCTCCACGACATCCAACACGACTACTCCCTTGGTGGGCCGGCGGAATAACGACGGTAATTCCACAAACCTGTGGTGGAAAAAGAGATTTCGGCTTGGCGAATTCCTCATTGAGAAAGCCATCACCGCGATCTCATTTCTTTCCTTTGCCTTCATTGCGCTGATCTTCGTCTTCGTATTTCGTGAAGCATTGCCGATCTTCTCTGTCAGCCCTGCCAAAACTACTGTTGAAGCGAAGCAAGTCCCGCAGGAAACGTACGGTGATGAGTCTTCCGCATCGGAATTGCAGCAACAGGTTGATGAAAGAAAAAGGTCCGTTGAGAACCTTGAAGAGGAGGGTGCGACGGCTACGAATCTCGTGAGCAAGACCTGGCAGCCCGTATCCTCGAAGCCGAAATATGGCATGCTCCCTCTGGTCGTGGGGAGCCTCAAGGTTACCGCAGTCGCGGTCCTGTTCTCCGCTCCGATAGCGATACTTGCAGCGTTGTTTACCGCTGCGTTTGCGCCAAGATGGGCGAAAGAATTATTGAAACCCGCAATCGAGGTTCTCGCCGGAATCCCCTCCGTCGTGATCGGTTTCTTTGCTCTGATAGCGATGGCAACATTCCTGCAGAAGACATTTGGATTCGAGTACCGCCTCAATGCATTTGTAGGGGGCATCGCTCTTTCGCTTGCGGTCATCCCGATCATCTACACGATAACAGAGGACTCTCTCTCGAGAGTGCCGAAAGTCATGACGGAGGCGAGTCTGGCGCTGGGAGCCTCGAAATGGCAGACGGCCTCGTTCGTTGTGCTTCCCGCGGCATCACCCGGCATCTTCGCCGGCATCCTTCTGGGCATCGGGCGAGCATTTGGAGAGACGATGATTGTGCTTATGGCAACTGGAAACGCCTCGATATTGTCCGGCGACTTGTTCCAGCCTGTACGGACAATGTCGGCAACCATCGGCGCTGAGATGGGCGAGGTGGTCTTTGGAGATACGCATTACACCGTCCTATTTTTCATCGGTGCGGTCCTCTTCTTGTTCACCTTCTGTTTGAATGCGATTGCTGAGGTCTTCATCCGGCAACGCTTGATGAAGCGATTCGAGGGGCAATGAGAAAATTCGAACGAACGCTCCTCGGCCTTTCGATTCCTCTGTTCTCGGGCCTGTGTGCTTTCTTCATTGTCGTGATTGTGCTCATCGTAATGGGTGAGACCATTATCGGCGGCTGGAGCACGTTGACGTGGGAGTTCCTATCTACCGGGCCCAAGCAAGGAATGACGGAAGGTGGCATCTACCCGGCCATTATCGGGACGTTTCTTCTGGTGGTGATCATGTCGCTCGCAGGCGTCCCAATTGGGACTATTACTGCGATATATCTGAGTGAATATGCAAGTCAGAAGTCAATTCTCGCGAGGATGATTCGGTTCGCGGTGAACACACTCGCCGGCGTGCCTGCTATTGTCTTCGGGCTGTTCGGCCTCGGGTTTTTCATCCAGTTTGTCGGAACAGGAGTCGACACGATCTTGAGCGGTGGGGCCGAACTGAAATGGGGCCAGCCGAACATCTTATGGGCGAGCCTCACGATGGCTCTTCTTACGCTTCCTGTCGTGATCGTGTCCGTGGAAGAAGCGCTCAAAGCTGTCCCGCGTGAGCTCCGAGAAGCGAGCCTGGCGCTTGGGGCCACAAAATGGGAGACCATTCGCAAGGTCGTTTTGCCTAACTCCATGACAGGCATTCTGACGGGCGGGATTCTTGCAGTGAGCCGTGGGGCAGGGGAGGTGGCGCCAATTCTGTTCACGGGAGCGGCATATTTCCTCCCACATCTTCCAAAGGCCCTGTCGGACCAGTTCATGGAACTGGGCTATCACATCTACATCATGTCCACGCAGTCGCCGGATGTGGAGGCAACGAGGGGAATCCAGTATGCAACGACACTTGTCTTACTCGTGTTGACTTTTGCATTGAACTTCTCGGCGATGTTCCTGCGATACAAAATACGAACGCGCACAGCGCGATAATCCGGAGTGCCTCAGCGATATGAATCAAGACAATCATAAAATCACAACTCGCAATCTCAGTCTCTCGTACGGGCCGAAGCTGGCTCTGAAGGATATCAGCGTCGGGATAAGGACAAACTACGTTACGGCGTTGATTGGCCCGTCCGGTTGCGGTAAATCGACATTCCTCCGCTCACTGAACCGAATGAATGATCTGATCGACGGGGTGCAGACATCGGGGGAGGTGCTCGTGGACAATGTTGACGTCTATCGCAACGATGTAGATGTTGTGGAGGTAAGAAAAAAGATCGGGATGATCTTTCAGCGATCAAATCCTTTCCCAAAATCCATTTACGACAACATTGCGTACGGGCCACGGATCAATGGCATCCACGAGAAGAAGAAACTCGATCAGATTGTAGAACGGAGTCTGAAGCAAGCCGCACTATGGGATGAAGTGAAGGATGATCTGAAAAAGAGCGGGTTGGCATTGTCAGGTGGTCAGCAGCAGCGCCTGTGCATTGGTCGGGCGCTGGCAGTTGATCCCGAAGTGATTTTGATGGATGAGCCTGCCAGTGCGCTAGATCCTATTGCGACGGCAAAGATTGAAGAGCTCATCTTCGAGCTGAAAGAAAAATACACGATCGTGATCGTCACACACAACATGCAACAGGCTGCTCGAGTCAGCGACTACACCGGGTTTTTCTATATGGGCAAACTGATCGAGTTCGATGAAACCAAGAAGATGTTTACATCACCGAAAGAGAAGCAAACAGAAGACTATGTCACAGGGCGATTCGGTTGAGTAGCGACAGAACTGCGACGATTGAAACAATGACGGTTGTTATTCACTTTCGAGGAGATCATTAGATTCTCATGCCTAGACACTTTGAGTTGGAATTGGATCAGCTGCGGACGATGCTAATCCGTATGGGCAGCCTCGTCGAGGAACAGATTGACTGCGCAGTCAAAGCCATCACAGAAGCAGATGTGACTCTTGCTCGACTGGTGATGCAGCGCGACAAAAAGGTGGATGAATATGACAACTCACTCGACCAGCAGTGCTTGCGGATATTCGCCCTGACGCAGCCGGTCGCGATGGATCTCCGGCTTTTGATGGCTGCACTGAAGATCAATAACGAGCTTGAACGAATTGGGGATATCGCTGTGAACCTTGCGGAACGCGTGGAACCCTTGAGGGCGTATCAGGATTTTGTGAGGACGACGTATCTCAAGAGAATGGCTGATGCCGCGAGAGAAATGGTGAAAAGTGCGATCGATTCCTTCGTCAACAACGATCCAGCCCTTGCAAGAAAGGTCTTGGAGTCCGACGACTTCATCGACAACCTTGACAGAGAAACATTCAATCTCATGGTGAAGACGATGAAAGAATCGCCCGAATTTGTTGAGCCTGCTGCACATGTCATGATCCTTTCGCGACATATTGAGCGTCTGGCTGATCACGCAACGAATATCTCCGAGGACGTAATATTCCTTGTGAATGCCAGGATCATCAAGCACCACGCGGACAGCTCAGCAGACGGAGGTGCAATTCGCACTTGAAAGTGACTTGATTTGTTCTATCTTTCAGCAAACGAACAACTCGAGAGGATTCTCGCCAGATGAATGTGAAGTTTACGAAAATGACGGGGGCCGGTAACGATTTTGTTGTCATCGACGACCGTATGAGGCGGATACGGAATGGTCCCAAAGCAGCGAAGCTCCTCTGCGATCGAAGGTGGGGGATAGGCGCTGATGGACTGCTATTGCTTCAGAAGAGCCGCCGGGCCTCCTACAAGATGATGTATTACAATGCAGACGGGAGTTATGGTGGCATGTGTGGGAATGGCGGCCGGTGCATCGCTTTCTACGCGCTCTCTGGCAAGATCGCCAGCAGGAAACACAGATTTGAGGCTTTGGATCACATATACAGCGCAACCGTTAGCAAGACTGAAGTCATTCTTACGATGAAGGATCCTAGGAATGCATTGTCAGATATAGAAATTGCCCTTGAATCGCAATGGCTTCCAGTGAGTTTCATCGATACAGGATCTCCTCACGCTGTTGTGCTCATGGAGAGTTTGACCGGTGCTGCGTCTTTGGACGATCTCGATGTTTTGCGTCTCGGCAGGATGATTCGTGAGCACGGACAGTTTGCACCGGCTGGAGCAAACGTGAATTTCATTGAGAGAATTCGTGATAACTCAATACGTATACGGACATATGAGCGTGGTGTTGAAGATGAGACATTAGCATGCGGAACCGGCTCGATTGCCGCGGCGATAGTAGCCACGCGACGGTGGAATATTGTCCCGCCTGTGACAGTTATTCCGAGAAGTCGTGTGCCATTGCGGGTTGATTTCAGTGTGCTTGATGGATCGATCCAGAATGTGCGGCTGGCTGGGCCGGCTAAGGTGGTTTACACGGGATTGGTAGAGTTCTGATTTGCTCCATCAAAATGTTTCCAAAATAGTCTATTGCTTGAAGTGACCTGGACACGCAGAATATTTCTCAAAGAAAGCATGGTTGGCTGGATAGCTCTGGTTATTGGGCCGACGGCTTATGGGTTGATTCGCCGACAGTTACCCCATGCGAGTGAGAGCTTTGGGAAAACCTCGATTCTTGGCAGAGCGGATGAATTCCAGGCGAAAACCAGCAAGGTAGTCTACTTTGGACGGGAAAAGGTGATCATTGGTCGGTCACACAACGGGAGTTTTCACGCAGTGAGCGCGATATGCACACATTTGGGATGCTCAGTGAGGTTTGAGGAAGAGAATGACCAAGGCATATTTGTCTGTAACTGCCACAACAGCAAATTTGATCTCGAAGGCGTGAATCTCTCTGGCGCGGCAGTTATGCCGCTACGCCAATACAAGATTGAGGTCGCCAAAGGGGATATTCAACTGTCGGCTGTTGGCGATGCAGCTGGTTTGTAGCGCCTTATCCGGCTTCGCTCAGGCTTCCGTTGTCGTATAATATGTATTATGTAAAGTCAGTGGTTATTGGAACGGCAGATAATCAGGACACAATATCCGCTGACTGTACCTCTCCCACCGCTTCTGGAATAGCCCTTCGATAAGCATTTTCTGCTTCCCGTACTGAAATCGAAATCTCGCCACCGATGTTAAGCAGGCCATTTCCGTTGACTGAACCAATCACTGTTGCGGGCACGCCTCGGGATTTGGCCAAACTCAGGATGGTGGTTAAGTTTTCGGGATTTGTGGAAGCAATGACTCTGGACTGAGTCTCGCCAAACAAGCTGAAGTCCGAGCGGAGCTGCGCATTGACATAGCGGTCTATTGTCGCACCAAATTGGCCACGGTTGTCAAACAGCGCCTCGGCAAGCGCGACTGCTACGCCACCTTCAGAGCAATCGTGCGCCGATGAAATGAGTGAGCGTTTGGAGAAATCCACGAGGAGAGCCTGAAGTGATTTCTCAGCGGCAAGATCCAAAAGTGGAGCCTGGCCAAGAATTTTTGACATTCGCTGAAACAAATACTCTGAGCCTCCTACCTCACCCAGTTCGTCACCAAGGAGGAGAATGATGTCGCCGCTGCGCTTGAACGTGGACGGGACTGCCAACCGAGCATCATCCAGAAGTCCCAACATTCCAATAACCGGCGTCGGAAGCACAGCACCATCTGGACTTTCATTGTAGAAGCTGACGTTTCCCCCAGTCACCGGAGTTCCCAAAATCCGGCACGCATCGCCTATGCCGGCCACCGCCTCCTTGAATTGCCAGTAGATCTCGGGGTCGTAAGGATTGCCAAAGTTCAAGCAATTTGTGATCGCTACGGGTGCAGCTCCCGTACAGGCAACATTCCGAGCCGCCTCGGCTACAGCAATTTGTCCACCTCTCCGCGGATTCAAGTAGACGTAGCGCGCGTTGCAATCGGTCTTAAGCACCAGCGCTTTCTTTGTTCCCTTGATTCTGACCACAGCCGCATCGTAACTTGCTGGAATTGTACCCGTTCGAACCATAGAATCGTACTGATCATATACCCACCTCTTGCACGCAACAGTTGGCGAAGAAAGAAGGTTCAACAGCACCTCGTTGTAATCAGACGGTGGGGTAAGCGCCTGAGGGTCAAATGAACGGACCTCCGCGAGGTAAGCAGGCGCCTTGGCTTCCCGGTCGTAGACAGGAGCACCACCGCCCAGAACCAGGGTCTCAGCTGGTACGTCAGCTTTCAGCGTTCCGCCTTGATAAACTTTGACGCGGTCGCCCTCCACCACTTCACCAATGGCAACGGCATGTAAGTCCCACTTATCAAAGATCTTTTTGATCGCGGCTTCATCCGTAGGGTTAACTACAAGGAGCATCCTTTCCTGAGACTCAGAGAGCATGATTTCGTAGCTGCTCATTTCTTCTTCCCTGAGCGGGACGGCATCGAGATCCAACCGCATTCCACAGTTCCCTTTAGCACTCATCTCCATGCTGGAACAAGTCAGTCCAGCAGCACCCATGTCCTGGATGCCAACAATAATTCCCGCCTGGATAGCCTCAAGCGTCGCTTCGAGCAAGAGCTTCTCGGTAAAGGGATCACCTACTTGAACGGAAGGCCTCTTGGCCTCTGATTTCTCAGATATCTCCTCAGAAGCAAATGTGGCACCATGGATGCCATCTCTGCCCGTGGATGATCCTACGATCATGACAAGATTGCCGACCCCCTTGGAGATCGCTCGTGCCACGTTTCCATGTTTTACTATCCCGACCGCCATTGCATTGACGAGTGGATTTCCAGTATATGAGCTATCAAAATACACTTCACCGGCGACAGTGGGAACTCCGAAGCTATTCCCATAATCCCCGATACCCTTCACAATTCCCTTGAAGAGATACCGGACACGATCATTGGTGAGTTCACCGAACCTGAGAGAATTAAGGGCTGCAATTGGCCGCGCCCCCATGGTAAATATGTCCCTAAGAATTCCACCAACTCCTGTTGCGGCCCCCTGGTAAGGTTCGACCGCCGATGGGTGGTTATGACTCTCAATCTTGAAGGCAACGGCCAAACCATCTCCAATATCGACCAGTCCGGCATTTTCTTCACCGGCACTGACAAGCAGCCTCTCGCCACTACGAGGGAGAGTCTTCAAGATCGCAATGGAATTCTTGTAGCTGCAGTGCTCGCTCCACATGACACTGTAGATGCCGAGTTCAGTGTATGTTGGCGTCCGGTCGAGAATCACCAGGACTTTTCGATACTCCTCTTCGGTGAGACCGTGTTCGAGCGCAAGATCGAGATCAACAACTGGTTCTATTTGCCCTAGAGATTGGTTCATCGGATATGCACTTAGCCTTTTGTTTTTAAACAACTTAGTATGGCAGAATTAGCGTTCTGCGATGGTTATCAGCGGTTCGCCTTTCTCAACGGCTCTCCCCTTCTCGACGTGTATGGTCTGGATCGTTCCATGCTTCAGCGAGCGTATCTCGTTCTCCATCTTCATTGCCTCGAGAACGAGGAGGCCACTTCCAGAAACGACTTCCTCGCCAACTTGGACCTCGATTCGTGATATCAATCCTGGCATAGGGGCCCTCACAACTTGAGCCCCTTTTTCGGACTCAGGCTCGGCGGATAGTGACTTGACGAGCAGCGAATGTTCATCGTCAACACGGACACGATACTGTTTACCTTTGATGCTTAAGGGCACAGAATGGCCAAGATCACCTTTGCCTGATGCGCTCGTGCCCTGCCAGGCTTCAGATGATGGCAGCATCTCAACGAGGTAAGACTTTCCATCGAGAATGAGAGAAAAACCCCGCCCATCCAACTCGACAAGATTGTAACGGTGGGCGTTACCATCGATTTCGACTTTCTGATCAGAGAGGGGGACGATTTTGAACGAGTGCCCATCAATCGTCGCCGTGAATGTCCCTGCCATTATCGAAAGCCCTCCCTCCTGCTATCTTTCCATCCACTGCTCGCGGGACTCAAACCGTTGTGTCGTGATTCAGTCGGTCGCTTGCTGTGAACACCGATCAGAACCGCACTGACTGCTGCCGCAAGCATCTGATCGGTAGAGACTATACTCAAGATACTTGGGTCAAAATGCTTGTCCACAAAGCCAGTATCCACATTTCCTTCGACAAAACTGCTAGAGTTGAGGACTGACTCACAAAATGGAATTGTTGATTTCACTCCTTCGATGGTGAAGTCGGCCAATGCCCGCTTCATCGTCGTGATTGCCTCTGTGCGCGTCTCTCCCCAGGAAATCACCTTTGCCATCAATGAGTCGTAGTAAACAGATATCTCGTCGCCCTCCTGAAACCCATTTTCAACTCGAATTCTGCCCTGAGGTAGCTGATAGCGGACCAGCTTTCCTGTGGATGGCATGAAGCCGTTTTCCGCGTCTTCTGCGCATATCCGGCACTCGATGGCATGACCCCGGAATTTGAGTTGCTCCTGCCGAATTGAAAGCCGTTCTCCTTCTGCAATTCGAATTTGCTGCTTCACAAGGTCAAGACCAGTGATCTCTTCTGTGACGGGGTGTTCAACCTGAAGTCGGGTGTTCATTTCCAGAAAATAGAACTTCCCCGAGGGTTCAAGCAAGAACTCCATCGTGCCGGCATTCGTGTAACCTGCCGTCTTCGCTAGTCGGACAGCCGCTTCCCCCAGCTCCCCGCGAAGTTTCTCATCCACTGCCGTCGATGGCGATTCCTCAATCACCTTCTGATGGCGGCGCTGAATGGAGCATTCGCGCTCCCCAAGGTAAAGCACATTGCCATAGCTGTCGGCGAGAATCTGCATTTCGATATGACGAGGTGATTCGAGGTACTTCTCCATATATACCCGATCATCGCCAAATGCGCCCTGCGCTTCCGATTGAGCCATCCGTAGGGCAACCTCAAAGTCTCCTGATGCACGGACAACCCTCATTCCCTTCCCACCACCTCCTGCCGCAGCTTTCAACAGGATCGGATAGCCGATATCTGCTGCGTGCAAGAGCCCGTCGCTTACGTCCTTGACGGGTTCAAAGGTCCCGCTGATTGTTGGAATCCCAAGTTGGCGAGCCGCCTTTCGAGCTTGCGTCTTGTCGCCCATCAAGCGAATGGCATCTCCAGAAGGACCGACAAAGAGAACACCGGCTGCGGCCACGGCATCAGCAAAGTCCGGATTCTCGGCCAGGAAGCCATATCCCGGGTGAATGGCGTCCACAGAGGCGGCTCTTGAGATCTCAATGATCTTGGCCTGATTCAGGTAGCTTTCTCGAGGCGTGGATCCGCCCAATGCGTATGCCTCGTCCGCATGCAGCACGTGGAGCGACTTCCGATCCACATCAGAGAAGACTGAAACCGAACAGATTTCCAGTTCCTTGCAGGCTCGGATCACTCGTAGCGCAATTTCGCCCCGGTTTGCTATGAGGAGCTTATTGATCTGCCGTTTTTTCATCGTCCCGTCATACGGGTGGTAGTTTAGTCAAGTTCGACGACTGTCACGCCGGCGCCTCCCTCGTTCCACTCACCGAGCCGGAAAGCCTGGATGTGCGGATAGGTCTTGAGGAACTCGGTAATGCGCTTTCGGAGGGCCCCGGTCCCCTTGCCATGGATAATATCGACCCGGTGTAATCCCGCCACGATTGCATCATCGAGAAATCGCTCCACCTGCGCAATTGCCTCATCGCCGAACATCCCACGCAGATCAATCTCGGTTTTGCCTTCAGGGGTGTAGATTGAGCTTCCGACAGCTCCCGCTGATGTCCCTTGCCGTGCGCTCACCTTCTGTAGTGTCTCGAGCCTGACCTTCAGCTTTGTATTCCCGATGAGAACAGTCGCGAATGGAGGTTTGATTTCGACGACTTCCCCCTCTTGTGAAGCATCCCTGGCCCGCACGGCGTCGCCGACCTGCAAATCCTCTGCGGTGGCAGGTGCATCTGCGACAGTCATTTCCTCGATCTTCGTCCGCATCTGCTGAACGCTCTCTCTGGCGGATTGGATGATCGTTTTGTCTGAAGAAGACTCCCGGATTTCTTTCACTGCCCGTTCGATGAGCGACTGCGCTCCACGAACAATCTCTTTCGCTTCCTCCACCGCTTGTTTACGAATGAGCTGAAGTTCGTGACGGAGATCCTTCGTCTTTTGCTCGTAGGCTTGAACCAACGAATTCAGACGGTCGCGTTCCGAAGAAACCTGCTGTATCTGTGCCCGATATTCTTGAGACTGACGTTCTAATTCTGTGAGGAGGTTTTCCAGTTTGATTTTCTCACCGCCGACGAATTCTCGAGCCCGATTCACGACAGGAAGAGGCAACTCGAGACGCTTGGCGAGTTCCAATGCGTAGCTGCTGCCGGGAACGCCGAAACGAAATCGATACGTCGGTTTGAGCGTTTCCTGATCGAACTCCATCGACGCGTTGGAGACACCGGCGGCTTCATGCGCAAATGCCTTCAACATGCCGTGGTGCGTTGTGGCCACGGTCATCGATCCTCTTGATGTAAGTTCACTGAGGATGGATGCCGCCAAAGCCCCTCCTTCTGCCGGATCGGTTCCGGCTCCTATTTCGTCGATAAGGACCAGGCTGCGGTCATTCGCTCCAAGCAGAATATCCCGCATCCGCAACAAGTGCGAGCTGTACGTGCTCAGGTCATTCTCGATTGACTGCTCATCACCGATATCGACGAATACATTCTCGAACATGCAAAGTTCAGACTCAGGATCTGCCGGGATATGCAACCCTGATTGCGCACAGAGGACGAGCAGGCCTATGCTTTTCATTGCTACGCTCTTGCCGCCGGCATTCGGGCCCGTGATGACGAGTGTTCGCACGTCTCCGCCAAGCTCGAGATCCATCGGCACCACTTCGTCGCGCCTGTGGCGCTGAAGCAGGACTGGATGGCGTGCGTGAAGCAGGCGAAAGTGCATCTGATCTGAAATGGCCGGAGGATTGCCCAGCACTTCGATCGAATATTTCGCTTTGGCGAAGACGAGATCCAGCGTGGCGAGGGTTGCCATCGCAGGTTCAAGCTGGGGGCGAATCTCCCCCACTTGAACGGTGAGTTCACCCAGGATGCGCGTGATCTCGCGTTGCTCGCTCAATTGCAGTTCTGTCAGAGTGTTATTGAGATCGAGCGTCTCCGCCGGTTCGATAAATACCGTTGCTCCGCTGGCAGAGCTCGAATGGATGAACCCGGGAACATGGTTCTTGTGTTCGGTCTTCACCGGCACGACCATTCTCCCATCACGAGTTGTGATGATCTCTTCCTGAAGGAAGTCCTTCTCAGAGATGCGCTTCAGGATCGACGCCAGACGTTTGCGGAGTATCTCTGCAGTCGAGATCATATCATGGCGGATGCGCTTCAGATCTTTGCTCGCCGAATCGCGAATGCGACCATCTTCATCGATGCACTCGACGATGTTGTACTCCAGAATCTTGTCGCTGAACAAACCCGAGGCAAGTTCTCCAAGTTCGGGGTAGTCCTTCTGTCGTTTCGAGATGAAGATGGAGAGAGTTCTTGACGCACGAAGTGTGGACGCTATGTCGAGCAGCTCACGACTATTGAGGATATGGTTTTCAATGGTGGAGCGTTTGAGGGCGGGAACAATGTCTTTGATGCCATCGAGGGGTGCGACGCCCTCAACGATCAAGAGCTCCTTTGCTTCTGAAACACGATTCAACTCCAGGCGAACGAACGATGCGTCGGTCATCGGAACGAGATGAGCCGCCAGATCGCGCCCGGGCTCCGATGTAACCAACTGCTGCAGACGAGCAAGGATCTTGTCGAACTCGAGTTTGCGTATTGCGGTAGAGAAATCGGCCATGAGGGAATCTCAATCCTCACCGCCGCGGAGCACGGAGCGTGGAATCGACTTTTGCCGCGCCCGGAGATACGAGGCTCTCAATGTCTTCTTTCTTCAGCGAGTCAAGGTCTCTCGATCCGGGTGAAGCGACATCCCGCATAGATTGGCCCGCCCTTGAGAGCGTGGATGAGAACAGGTCCATGATACCCGGAGCAAGGGAAGCAGTAAAATGATAAAGTCTGGAATCCCGGGTTGTCCTTTCGGATGGCGGTTCCTGCATCGCGAACATGAAAATCACGACGCTGATGACAATCCCACCTTGTACGAGGCCGAGGGCAACGCCGCCAATGCGGTCGAAAATACCACCGACCTTGTAATTGCCCGTCAGGAAGCGATAGAGGATTGACTGGAGAAACAGTGTGAAGAAGAAAATGATAGCAAACGCCCGTACGGGGGCGTCTTCAGGCAGCACTTGGAGCTTTTCCCGCAAGAGAGTTCCGACATCGTGCATCAGCCATTGGCCAAGAAACATTCCGAGAATGCACGAAACAATTGCACTAAGCTTCCGGACCGAAGCGTCCCGAAAGCCCAACGCCCCAAATACGACCCAGGGCAACAAGATGATGACATCGATGATCATGGTCAGGCCCCCAGTTTTGCTTTCACAATCTCTTGAACGACTTTCCCATCAATTTTTCCCTTCAACTCCTTCATGGCAAGAGGCATTACTTTGCCGAAGTCCTTCGCAGAACTCGCTCCGGTCTCAGATACAATCCGCTGGATGATTTCACCAGCCTCCTCAGAGCTGAGTTGCTTGGGAAGATACGACGAGATTATCTCAAGCTCAGACCGCTCCTGCTGTGCCAGTTCCGATCGCCCGGCCTTTTCGTAGACCTCGATGGCCTCCTTGCGTTTTTTGAGGCCGGCCATCAGCACGGACAATTCTTCCTCGGGAGTAATCTCTTTCCCCTCGCCTCGTTTCGAAAGTTCGATCATGTGTGCCCGAAGCAAACGCAGAGTATCCAACCGGACTTTTTCGCCCGACTTCATCGCAGCCTTCAAATCATTGCTGATCTGTTCGTTGAGAGTCATAGTTCCAATCATTTCATTCAAATGAAGAAGGCAAGCGATGGATCTGCTTGCCCTTTCGTGACCATTCCCAGTGATGTGCCATACGATTTGTGGGTGCTCCCTTGATCGTTCCTCATTCATGGTATTCAAATTGTTGAAGAAAATCAACCACTGCCGTCACACACCTCCATATTTCTCAAGCATGCTATGACCTCCTGTTCATCGGTCGCATCTGCTTTGACCAACGTAACCTTATCCCTGAAGGCCCCAAGGATTTTTACCAATCCTTCTTCATGGCGGTGCGTAGCTGTGGCACGGGCTCACTGACAGCTCAGCCGGTCGACAATAACCGAACCGAGCGCGCCAGCTCCCCCCGTTACAGGCACGATTGTTCAATCCTCACCATCTGTGCTCTCCGAGGAACCATTCTCGCTAAAGAATCGCAATTTCATGAATCTGCTGAACTTGATGAGGGATACTACAACAAAGAGGACTCCAAGCGCCGCAACCACGGAGGAACCGGCCGGGAAATCAAAACGGACTGAAGAAAAGATTCCGAGGAAACCCCCCAAGACACTGATCAGCATCGAGATTCCAACGACCAGTTTCTTGCTTTCCGAGAACAGGACGGCAGCAACCGGAGGAACAATCAGATAGGAGAATACGGGGATGACGCCGGCAACCCGGACCGCGAAGACAATAGAAAGACCGATGCAGAGATAGAAAAGAAAATTCCACAGGTCGAAGATTCGCATATGTTCCACCTGCCGATTCTCGAACTGTTCCGTCAGCTCAAAGAACCTCTTCCGGAAAAGGAACTGCACGATGCCGATGATTCCAAACACGATGGCGAGGGTTATGATTTGAGCAGTCGTCACCGTGAAGAGGCTGCCGAACAGGACTTCTGAGATGTCCGATTCCCCATGCGGTGTCTTTGAAATCAGGAGAACTGTTCCCGCGGAGGCAACGGCGTAAACGATTCCGATGATCGCTTCATGCTTCAAACGTTTGTCTTTGACCTTGATGAAGGACAGCAAGAAAGCCCCAACCATGGTGAATGCAATCGAGATAATTGTCTCTCCTCCTCCCCCAACGTATCCCGCGAACGCCACTCCCAGCATGGAAATTTGTCCAAGGGCGAGATCTACGAACACGATGCCGCGACCCACCACATGCACTCCCATGTAGGAGAGCAACAGTCCGAGGATAGTGCTCACGATCAATGCGTTTACAACAAAACTCTGGCTCAGCAAGTCAGACATAACAGTCATCTCCAGTCTTTCGTTATGAAATCTAGCGCAATGCCTCGATCAATTGCGAGATGTTATATTCAAAGAGATCGTAGTACGTCTTGATCTTTTCGTTGGCACCCACGGATGTGGCAATCGTGACAACTTTGCCGCCGGCATTGCGTGCGACCATATCAGCGGACTCGGTCGTGAAATAGGGGGAAATAATAATGATCTTGATGTGATCACGTTTCATTTCGTTAATAACTTTAAGAAGTTGCGAGGGAGTTGGAGGAATGCCCGGTTTCGGCTCCAGGAAGTCAACGATTTGAAGGCCAAAGCGCTGCTCGAAATAGGGCCATTCATTGTGATACGCGATCACCTTCGTGCCCGCATAGGGTCGCAACTTCTCCGTCCATTCCCTTGTCTTAGCGTCGATCGTCTCATTGAACTTCTTCAGATTCGCTTCATAGAATGAGCGTCGGTCAGGATCTACCCTGACCAGTGCGTCGAAGATGTTCTTCGCGATAATCTTGCCATTCTGAGGATCGAGCCAATAATGCGGATTGCCAAACACGTGAATATCGCCCTGTCCCCTGCTCGCACTCGTTGGAACCTGGAGCAAAGGAATATTGACTGACGCATCCACGTATCCGTCTCCCCCCTTCTGGATTTTTGAATTTCTCGCGCTGTTGAGGAGTGGAGGAACCCAGCCGATTTCCAGATCCAAACCGACGGTCACAAAGACATCCGCGCGGGAAAGCTTCAGGATGTAACTTGGTTTTGGATCGACGAAATGCGGATTTTGATACCCCGTCGCAATGGCAAACACGTCGACCTTGTCGCCGCCGATCAGACTCGTGATGCTCTGCAGATCGGTCAACGTCGTAACGACCTTGAGTTGAGCCAGCGCAGAGGAGCTCAACAGAAGGCAGACGACCGGGAGGAAGAGAAAAAGCGTAGCTCGTTTATTCATCATGATGATTCGTCTCCGAGACGTGAAATGGAAAATTGCCAGATTCCTAGTATTGATGTGCTGCATGTGTTCCAATTCCGAATATGATTCGGAAGATGACACCTTGACTGTTTCGATCATAGTTCCGATCTGTGTATTGATACTCCAGAGCGAGAATCTGAAACTCTGTCGGCTGAAAGCGGAACAAGACTGTCCCAGCGACATCCCGTCGTCCGACATCGTCCGGATACTGTGAATAGTCGTACCGCGCCCCGACAAACCAGCGTTGCGCAAATTGGTACTCCGCAAGCGAATAGACGCCGTGCGTTTTGGCTGCAGTTGTCTCATCTAACCGCACGTTGGAAAACAGGAGTTCGCTTTGCCACGTGAAGGATTGGAGTACGTTGTACTGCACGGGCTTCCATTTGTACGTCAGATCCACTCCCCCCATCTTGCTGGAGAATCCCGTCTGATTCGGGCCGTTGGCTCCGGAAAACCCAAGCTCAAGCGTCGAATTCTGGGTCAGGTCGAAGAAATTCTTGAGATGACCGACGTAGGAAAGCTGTCCATTTTCCCCTCGAACCAGTGAAGCGTTCGATTCGATCCGACCAATTTCGAGCGAGAGCTCCTGGAAGAAATCGTACGGATTCGGTACCAACCAGCTCACGGATGCTCCTTCCATGAACATCCCTTCGGGGCTGAAGTAATTCTCTGTCAATTTCGGGAAATCGACAAAGCTGAATGCATGTGGATGAAGAATATTGATCTTCCCGAATGCAGGCTTGAATTTCCCGAGAGCTAGCTGTAGCTGATATGGGAGTGAAGTAGATGTCAGCGTGGCAATCTCGAGACCAGGAGCAAGCTCGCCCGTATTCAAGTCCTTCCCGTAGGAAAACATGAAATCTGCTCGGGCATATGGATCTACCACCGAGGATACCTGAAATTCCAGTTGATTCAGGTACAAATCGATCTTTCGTTTCCCAACGCTGACATAGGACGACCGAAAATCTCCAATTGCACTGAGATCCGGATTTGTGCTCAGCGTTGACCGCGGAGCAGCTGGAGCCTGCTGAATGGTTGGGATTGCAGCAGCCTGCTGCATCGATCGCTGAAGCTGCAGGAGAAGGAGTGAATCTGCGACCGTACTTGAGTCCGTTTGTTGTGCTTCTGCACCGGCCAATGCCACACAGTGCAAAACAAGGATAACGCTGATGGTCCTGTAAAAGATCATACGGCTCACCTAAAAGAGGATTGTCCAGTGAATTCAATGTGAAGAAGGTGGAGCGATGAATCTCCCTTATGCAGAGAAGGACGGTGGCCCTCTGTCAGGTTCCGAGAAGTGCATCCCGACAGCGAGGATCCGCATGATTTCGGAATCGACGATGGGCTGGACACACGCCCCCGGTACAGAAAAAGAAGACTCGAGGATAGCGTTGGAGGTTGAATTGCGAAGGCAAAGGAGGCAATGGCGGCATTCATCGAGTGACCGGTGAATCGCGATTGCACCACAACTGTGATTTTGAATGGTCCGATGACCATCGGCACTCCCGTAAAGGACGTGCTGATGGGCATGCTGCATGAAGAACGATGCGCAGATGTGGAAAGCGATCAGGACGACGACTGCAAATTGCTTCTTATGGTTCTTCATCTTCCGTCTAAATGTAGGCACCGCCTGAGAGAGATGCAAGATTCTCATTTATTGCATTTCTGTCGAACTTGCCCTATCTTTGGAAAAAAGGAAAGACACAGTATGAAAACCATTTTTTCGGCTGTATTGTTCCTCATTTTTGGAGTTATTCTTCATGCCCAGAGCCTGACGGCGCCGGCTGTGGGCTCAATTGCTCCCGATTTCATCCTCCCCTATGCAACAAAAGACTCCATTGCCAAGGTGTTTCTGAAGCTTTCTGATTATGCAGGAAAGCAAGCCGTCATCGTTGCTTTCTATCCTGCCGATTGGAGCACAGGATGCACCAAGGAAGTCTGCACAATGAGGGACAACTTTGCCGCGCTGCAGAGCCTGGACGCTGAGATTCTGGCGATCAGCGGAGACTATGTTTGGTCTCATTACGAATGGGCCAAGTTTCACAGCCTGCCGTTCAAGTTGCTCAGTGATCATTCCCACGCTGTCGCGAAACTCTACGACAGCTTCAACGACAAATCTCTCTACAACCGGCGGACCGTTTTTGTCGTGGATAAGAAGGGGAACATCGCTTACGCGAATCTGAAGTACAGCGTTGCCGACCTGCAGGATTTTGAAAAGCTGAAATCTGCCCTTGTTTTGATAAAATGAGAATGTCGCAGATGAGCCGGTTGAAAGATCCCCAACCCTGCTGTATGGTCAATCCTATCAACCCAAGACAATTCCGGTGGTGAGCATGTTGCGATTTGGATCCATGATTCTTGTTGTCATAAGTCTTGTATCAACAGCATACGCTGATGGACCGGATTCGCTGCGGCATGCCAACGAACGGCATTTCCGAAACGTGCGCCAGTTGACGTTTGGCGGCACGAACGCCGAGGCGTACTTTTCCTTTGACGGTCAACAGCTGATTTTCCAATCGACACGTCCCCCCTACAGCTGCGATCAAATGTTTACTATGAAGATCGATGGTTCCGCCCAGCAACTCGTCAGCACAGGCATGGGTCGAACGACATGCGGGTACTTCTTGCCCGATGATAAAAGGGTCCTTTATGCGTCAACGCACGGTCACGGAGAGGCGTGTCCCCCCTCACCGGACAAATCGAAAGGTTATGTCTGGGGTGTCTTCAACGACTATGACATTTTCAAAGCCAACGCGGATGGATCCGGGCTGCAAATTCTCTCAGCAAGCGCCGGTTACGATGCGGAAGCTACAGTTTCACCGAAGGGAGATAAAATCGTCTTTACTTCGTCCCGCGATGGCGACCTGGAGCTCTACACGATGAATCTTGACGGCTCAGATGTCAAACGGATCACTCAGGACATCGGATATGACGGAGGAGCCTTCTTTTCATGGGATGGAAAGAAGATCGTCTACCGGGGGAATCACCCCACAGATCCCCAGGAGATTTCAGAATACAAATCACTACTCGCGGAACAGTTGGTCAAGCCGGGGAAGATGGAGATCTTCGTCTGCGATGCTGATGGGAAAAACCGCAGGCAATTGACCCATAACAGCCAAGCAAACTTTGCCCCTTTCTTCTTCCCGGGGGATAAGCGGATCGTTTTCGCGTCAAACATGAAAGACCCCGGCGGAAGATATTTCGACCTCTTTGCGATGTCAAATGACGGTTCAGGATTGGAACAGATTACGTTCGCTGGACACTTCAATGCGTTCGCCATGTTCTCGAGGGACGGGAAGAAGATTGTGTTCGTGTCCGACCGAAATGCAAAGGGCCGGTATGAGTTCAATATTTTCGTCGCCGACTGGGTCGAATGAACTCTTCATGTTGGATCGACCATTGTCGATCTCCGATTGAATGCTACTTATTGTGCACACCCAGCTGTTCCGGGTCATTCGTTGCTCACCGTTGGCGGAAACATGAAACTCAAGGATAGAAGGATTGTCATTACAGGCGGTTCCAGGGGACTGGGCCGCGCTCTCGCCTTTAGGTTCGCTGAGGAGGGTGCCAGGATTGCTTTGTGTGCCAGATCCTCTGATGAACTCAACAGAGTGGCGCTGGAACTGAGTTTGCGATGGGCTCCCCCCCTTTCTGTCGCTTGCGATATCGCCGACCACGGGCAGGTTGAACTTTTCGCTCGAACAGTCCTGGCGGAATTCGGGTCAGTGGATGTCTTGGTGAACAACGCCTCGTTGCTCGGACCTCGAATTGAAATCGTTGAATGGACGACAGCGACATGGGAACGGGTTATTGATGTCAACGTGAACGGACTCTTCGCGGTGACGAAAGCCTTCTTGCCGCTGATGATGAGGCAACGATCGGGATCAATAATCAACGTGAGCTCGTCTGTCGGAAAGAAAGGCGGACAGCGCTGGGGGGCTTATTCCGCATCGAAATTCGCAGTCGAGGGTTTCACGCAAACGCTCGCAGACGAAGTGAAGCACCTTGGAATAAAAGTAAATTCGGTCAATCCGGGGCCGATAGACACGGAAATGCGGCATGCAGCGTATCCCGACGAAGATCGCTCAAAGCTCAAGTCACCTTCTGAGATCGCCGATGTGTTTGTCTTTCTCGCTTCCGATGAGAGCCGCGGAACGACAGGGCAGTATTTCGAAGCACAGAAATTTCTTAAAAACCAAAAGGAGATGGCATGAAACAGATTCATCGATTCGCTTTCGCATTGCTCGTAGTTTTGTTGGCATTCCGGCCGGATCTCTTTGCCCAATCAAGTCCTGAGATTACGGCGGCGGAGCTCGCTAAGCATGTCAAATACCTGGCGTCCGACCAGCTCGAAGGACGAAAGAGTGGCTCAAAGGGAGGCGAAGCAGCTGCGCAATATATCGCGAATGAGTTTAAATTATATGGTCTCAAGCCAATCGGTGACCAGGGATCATACTTCCAGAATTTTGACTTCGTGGCCGGTGTCAAGTTGGGAGAGAGCAATAGCCTGACGTTTGATGCAGCTGGAAAGTTAGCTCCAATGTCTCTCGACCGAGACTTTCGACCTCTCGGGTTTTCCTTGAACGAATCGTTCGAGGGACCTGTTGTTTTCGTCGGTTATGGTATTTCAGATACACTAAAGAAGTATGATGATTACGCGGGTGTGGATGTCAAGGGGAAGGCGGTGCTCGTCCTGCGAAACACCCCTCCTGCTGAGGCAATGCGCGACTTAGGACAGTATTCCAGTCTGCGATACAAGGCAGCGAAGGCTCGGGAACTCGGAGCAAAAGCGTTGATCGTGGTTACAGGGCCAGAAGATTCTGACACTGATGATCTGATGAAGCTGGCTTACGACAATACTAGTGGAAACGCCGGTCTCCCTGCGGTTAACATTACCCGAAAGGCGGCAGACGAACTCTTGCGCAACTCGGGGAAAAATGTGAAGGACCTTCAGCAAGAGATCAACCGGGCGAAAGCCCCGAGGTCCTTGGAGCTCTCAAGTGTGTCCATTCGGCTGAAAACTGACTTAAACCAAATTCGACAAGTAACACGAAACGTTATTGGTTTTCTTGAGGGTAGCGACCCGGGTCTCAACAATCAGCTCATAGTGATCGGAGCGCACTACGACCATCTTGGCATGGGGGGCGAAGGTTCGGGATCGCTAAAACCTGATACTGTTGCCATTCATCACGGAGCGGATGACAATGCCTCTGGGACGTCAGGAGTCCTCGAGCTTGCACAAGCATTCGCGGGGGCGAAAAGCGATTTGAAGCGGAGTTTCCTGTTCATCGCATTCACAGGTGAGGAATTGGGACTGTTGGGTTCCGCGTACTATGTCAATCACCCCCTTTTGCCGCTTGATCGGGCGGTCGCGATGATCAATATGGATATGATAGGGCGGCTCAACAACAGATCACTGATCGTGTATGGGGTTGGCACATCGCCCGGATTCGAGGAACTTGTAAAAAAACATAACAAGGATTCGGCTTTCGTGCTCAAACTGAACAAAGACGGATATGGTCCGAGTGATCACGCCTCATTCTATGGAAAACAGATCCCCGTTTTCCAGTTCTTTACCGACATCCATTCAGATTATCACAGGCCTTCGGATACGTATGACAAGCTGAACTACCAGGGGGAGGAACAGATTGTTCGCTACATCGAGGGGATTGCGAAGGAACTTAGCCAGTCGATTGAGCGTCCGCAGTATGTCGCGGTAGAAGCCCCCCGGCAACCAGGTGCAGGCCGAAGTACGCGCGCATACATGGGGACTATTCCTGATTTCGGCGAGCAAGTTCAGGGAATGAAGATCTCTGGAGTACGCGAAGGAGGTCCTGCTGCGAAGGCTGGTATGGCGGGAGGTGATATCATCGTCAAATTCGGAAAGGTCGACATCAAGAATCTATACGACTATAACTATGCGCTGGGCGAGTACAAACCTGGAGACGAAGTTGATGTGGTGGTCAAGCGGGGAACCGAGACGAAGACAGTACGAGTGAAACTGGAGAAAAGAAACTAGGCAGAAAGGCAATAACCTTACAGGGTGACCGTCACCTTGCCATAGCGGTTGGCAGATCAGGTGACGGTCACCCTTTTTTATTCGATTTCGGTGAGCGTTGTGTATTTTGCTTTGCCCCCCTTGAGAATGCTCTCAAGCTTGTTCACGAGATCTTCGCTTTTCTCGTCGAGGTTGTCTTCAAGGGCGTCATACTCCTCAATGGAAGCGCATGTGAACTCCTCCACGAAGGAGTTCTTCTTCCCCTTCTGTTCGTACACGGCATAGTTCTTCTTTCTCGCCTGGCTGAAGTGAGCCTTCATTTCCATCGCAAGAGCGAGAAACTGCTCGCGCTTCTCAGGATCGATATCATAGGAAATCTGTAACAGTACTTTCGGCATAGGCTGATTTCTCCGTAATTTGGTGCGTGGTCCTCTTATTCGAAATCTTTCAAGGCCTCTCGGACTTCTCGTTCGTTCATTCCAAAGTAATGTCCAAGTTCGTGAAACAGCACTTCCACAATTCGATGTTCAGTCTCTTTGCTGGTTGAGCAGGTGCTTTCGATGTTCTTTTGGTAAAGACTTATTTTGTCCGGTCCGACGGGATACATGCCGTACGATGTTCCCCGATGCGGGAGCGGCACCCCTTGGTAGAGCCCGAGAAGACCGTGTTTACCTGATCGTGTTCGTGATAACGCCTCGTCGGAAGGGTAATCCTCGACCACGATCTGTACGTTCTCTACGTTGTGTTTGAATGTATCAGGGAGACTGTCGAAGGCACGCTGCGCAATCTCCTCAAATTGTTCTCGCGTCACTCTTCCCCCGCTTCCGCCATTAGACGCGATCTGTCAGATGTAGCTGGTGTGCAACCAGAAACATGCCCCCAAAGAAAACCCCCAGTGTCGCAAGCACCACAACGATGGACCTCATGAGGCTTATCCTATGCCCCACCTGCGTACCGAGAACTGCAAGCACGATGCTCCACAGGGAAACCACGACGTTGAACCCCACGAGGAGCGTGTACGAAAGAGGTTTGATTGCATAGGGGTGAGGATTCGACGTAAAGAGAAACATCCCAAACGTGAGCAGTTCGATGGGGAGAACGATAAATAGTGTAAGCGCAAGAGGCATTAAGCAATACCCGAGCACTCCGAGTGATCCCCGAAACCCAGATGCTCCGCCAAGAAGTTTCGCAAATGCGTAGTAGACAGCTGTCATGAGCACCGACGCAACAAGCCCGAGGACGATTCCGACGCCAACTGCCGCTGGCATCAAATCGAGAAGGGACGCGAATTGAGTTCCGAGCCGGAAGTACCAGAAACCAGTAAATGAAAGGCTTATGCCAAAGAGAGTAAACAGAAGGAGAGCATAGTTCTTGTGATCAGCGAGGGTGATCGTCCGAAATGCTTTCCGCGGCGACTCCAGCACCCTCCACCCCATGTCAAACAGATCTAGATTAGGGACACGATCCTGCAGAAACGCCTTGCAACTTGGACACGTAATGGCAAAATCATCATTTTCTGCAAGACAGACGGTGCATTTTATCATTGAGGTCCGGAGAATTTCTCGCAAAATTTATGAAGATTGAGCCTCGCATGCAACGGTTTTCTCGCGATTTGGCGTATCGGATTCGGGGAATATTGTAATCAAATCATCGCGAACTTCGCCGTGAAATGCCGGAGGATGGGTGCCTCTTCGGTGATCTTCATCCCATGCAGATCCATCCTTCGGGCGAACACGTCAAGAACGACCTCGATCACGTAGTCGATATGGCTCTGGGTGTAGACCCTGCGAGGTATGGCCAAGCGGACCAGTTCCATGGGCGGAGGTATCAGCTTGCCGTCCACATCATATTTTCCGAACATCACGCTCCCAATCTCCACGGATCGAATCCCTCCGGCACGATAGAGTTCGCACACTATTGCCTGGCCGGGGTACTGGTGTGGTGGGATGTGCGGGGCAAATCGCTTCGCATCAAGGTAGATGGCATGTCCCCCTGGGGGCTCAACAATTGGAACTCCGCCCGCAACAAGCTTCTCACCGAGATACCCGACAGAACGGATGCGATAGGTCAGGTAGTGCTCATCCAGCACTTCTTCCAAGCCCTGTGCAATGGCTTCAAGATCTCTCCCGGCCAGGCCGCCGTAGGTTGTGAAGCCCTCTGTCACGATCAAGAGATTGCGCGCATTCAAAGCGATGGTATCGTCGTTCAGCGCCAGGAAGCCTCCCATATTCACCAGCGCGTCTTTCTTGGCGCTCATGGTACAGCCGTCCGCATACGAAAACATCTCCCGAGCAATCTCCTCCGCCGATTTCGTCGCATACCCCGGTTCGCGTGTTTTGATGAAATACGCGTTTTCGGCGAACCGGCAGGCGTCGAGAAAAAGAGGGATACCGTAACGTTCGAGGACCCTCTTTGTTTCCCGTATGTTTGCCATTGACACCGGCTGACCTCCGCCGGAATTGTTCGTAACGGTGATCATGCAGAGCGGAATATTCGCCGGTCCCACCTTCTTGACAAATTCTTCCAGCGCTGGAATGTTCATGTTGCCTTTGAAGTCGGCGATGAAGTCCGGTCTCTTCCCTTCCTCCGTTTGAAAGTCAAAAGCCTCTGCTCCGGAGAATTCGATGTTCGCACGCGTAGTATCGAAGTGCGTATTGTTAGGGATGCACTTCCCTTTGCCACCGACGATTGTAAAGAGAATCTTTTCGGCAGCTCTCCCTTGGTGAGTCGGAATGATGTGCTTGAATCCGGTCAGGTTCCTCACGGCTGCTTCGAAGCGGAAGAAACTCCTTGATCCGGCGTACGCTTCATCCCCGTCCATGATCCCGGCCCACTGTTTTGCGCTCATGGCGGAAGTCCCGCTGTCCGTGAGTAGATCGATCAGTACATCGTCTGCATGAATGAGGAACGGATTGAAGCATGCCGTGCGGAGAATTGCCTCCCTGTCCTCAGGCGTGGTAAAGCGAATGGGCTCTACAGATTTGATTTTGAATGGTTCGATGATTGTTTTCATGAAGATGTCCTGTTCAAACGTCCAAGAGCACGGCGGCTTTCAAGAGAATCGCGGCTTATGCCTAAAACCTTCGCACCCGGCTGTCTCACCCCTTCGAATTGATCTCTCAAGGGCATGTTTCTTTCGTGGAGTTGTACGTGAAGTGCTTTGAGTAGAAGAAAAGTATGAGATACTGTTCGCTCAGAAGATGCCGATCCGGGAATAACTCTTCTGCGAGGAGACTCCTCGGAATTTGGATGCGTTAGCCACGGGGTTGAGCACGCCCCTCTCCCTAAAATGAATATCCCCTCACTGAGAGGGGTGACATACCACTGAGTTCCTATTCAGCATCGTACTGAATGATAGAAAAAACATCGTACGCGCCAAGTTTTCCCCTTCCTTTCAGAAAACTTAGCTCTATCAAGAATGAGAGCCCCGCGATCGTCCCGCCAAGATTCTCCACCAGTTTGCAGGCGGCTGAGATGGTGCCTCCTGTTGCGAGCAGGTCGTCATGCATCAAAACACGTTCACCCGGGGTGATGGCATCCTGATGAATTTCTATCACGTCAGTCCCGTACTCCAGCGCATATTCCTGCCGCAATGTGGCCGCGGGAAGTTTCCCCTTTTTTCTGATCGGCACAAAGCCTGCGTTGAGCCTGAGGGCAATGGCAGCGCCAAGGATGAAACCTCGCGATTCCACGCATACGACCTTATCTATCCGCTGATCTGTGTAGCGCGAGGAGAGAATGTCGACCGCCTCCCGGAACGCATCCGGATCTTTCAGGAGGGTGGTGATATCACGAAACATGATGCCCTTCTTAGGGAAATCGGGGACCGTCCGTACAACGGAAGAGAGAGAGCGGCGTTCAGTGTCCATGATGTGAGGGCGAAGGGAATGAGCGAACTACCATTTTATGGGTTCTTTCTTCAGGAACGCGTCGATCCCCTTCTTACAGTCATCAGTCATGCGCGTAAGAGCATTGAGATTGGCGGCATAGCTAAGCGCGTCGGTGACGGACATGCCGTGGATGCGGGAAAGCAACTCCTTGATCAATCCGAGAGATGAAGAACTGCAATTCTTCACAATTTCTTCGGCCAGGTTCATGCTAAATTGTTCGATCTCCGTTTCCGGAACCACATAGTTAGCCAGTCCTGTCCGGTATGCTTCTTCAGCCGAAATGATGTTGCCGCGGAGCGTGAGCTCACGCGCTCTTCCCTCTCCAACCCGGCGAACCAGGAAGAAGAGAACGATTGCCGGAATGAAGCCGATCTTGACCTCGGTATAGCCGAAATGCGCCGTTTCTTTTGAGGCGACCACAATATCACACACCGTAGCGAGTCCACATCCGCCCGCGAGAGCATTACCCTGTACCTGTGCAATCACAGGTTTGCGCTGTGTGTAGATCTGGAGGAAGAGCCGCATCAGGTGGTTAGAATCTTCCTGGTTCTGATTGAAGTCGTATTTCGTAATGCGTTGCATGTAGGCAAGATCTGCGCCGGAGCAGAACGATTCTCCCTCTCCTTTGAGCAGAATGACCTTCACGCCGGCGTCGCGCTGTGCGGTCTGGAAGGCTGACGTTAACTCGGTGATCATCAGGTCATCGAGAGCGTTGTGCTTATCCGGACGGCTGAGCGTTATCGTGCAGACGTGGCGGTCGGTCTGGTATTTGATTCGGGTATAGTCCATAGTGCCGTGGATGAAAGTACCAAGAAGGCGCCTGAAATGCAAGGAAGCCGGCAGTAGCAAAGAAGGTCCCGACTCGAGAGCCGGGACCTTCATGTATTCCACGCACCGATGCAGAATGAAAGATCAGGCATCGTAGTACAACAAGAACTCATACGGATGCGGCCGCAGCTGCATCGGCTGAATTTCTTTCGCCGTTTTGTATTCGATCCATGTACTGATGACATCCTCGGAGAACACATCGCCCCGTAAGAGGAACTCGTGGTCGTTCTGTAACGCTTCCAGCGACTCGGCGAGCGAGCCGGGCGTGGAAGGAACGTCGCGCAATTGCTCTCGCGTCATGTCGTAAATGTCCTTGTCCAGTGGCTTTCCCGGATCGATTTTGTGGATGATGCCATCGAGGCCTGCCATCAACAATGCCGCGAACCCGATGTAGGGGTTGCATGTCGGATCCGGACAGCGAAACTCAATTCGTTTTGATTTCGGGTTGGAAGAGTACATCGGGATACGGACCGAGGCAGAACGATTACGCTGGGAGTAGGCGAGGTTCACGGGTGCTTCGAAGCCGGGTACAAGGCGCTTGTAGGAGTTCGTTGTCGGATTGGTGAAGGCGCAAAGAGCAGGTGCGTGCTTGAGGAGTCCGCCGATGTAGTACAGGGCCATTTCACTCAAGCCGGCATAGCCATTGCCAGCGAAGAGGGGTTTCCCTCCCTTCCAGAGACTTTGGTGGACGTGCATTCCAGAGCCATTGTCACCAAAAATCGGTTTTGGCATGAACGTCACAGTTTTGCCGTGTTTCTTGGCGACGTTCTTAGTAACATATTTGAAGAGCAGATAATTGTCTGCCATTTTGACCAATGTGTCACGCCGCATATCGATTTCGGTTTGCCCGGCTGTGGCGACTTCGTGGTGGTGAACTTCAATCGGAATTCCGACGGCTTCGAGCGTCAACGCCATGGCGGACCGGAGATCCTGCAAACTGTCGATGGGAGATGTCGGGAAGTATCCTTCCTTTAGTCGTGGCTTGTGGCCGAGATTCTGTTCCTCGTTCGCACCGCTGTTCCAGGATCCTTCTTCGGAATCGAGATAGTAGTATCCGAATTGATGGGACTGATCAAACCGGACATGGTCGAGGATGAAGAACTCGGGTTCCGGTCCGAATAAAGCCACATCGGCGAGTCCAGTGGTTTTCAGATAGGCTTCTGCCTTTTTCGCAATATGCCTCGGATCCCGGGAATAACTCTCGTGAGTTATGGGATCAGCAATGTCGCACACCAGGCTGAGCGTCGGCACCGCAGTAAAGGGGTCCAAAAATGCGGATGCCGGATCAGGAAAAAGAAGCATATCGCTTTCGTGGATCTTTTGAAAACCACGGATGCTCGAGCCGTCGAATCCAATGCCTTGTTCGAAAATCTCGGCAGAAAACTCCGTAGCCGTAACAGAAAAATGCTGCCATTGCCCTATCAGATCTGTGAACTTGAGGTCGATGATTCTGATGGAGTGTTCCTTGATCAACTTCAGAACGTGCTCCACTCCTGACGTCGATTTTGTTTTTGTGGCCATGAGACTCCTCGTTGGGTAAACGATATGTTATTTGTGATAGTGAATTTTTATGGCACTCGTCTCCTTTGGGCTGGAGAGGACAACACTTGAGGTCGTTTTCACAACGCCGGTCCACGATTGGATCTTCGCGAGGAGTTTCTCCAGACTCGCGGTATTCTCCGTCCGGATCTTCAAAAGATGCGTCCCTTCACCGGTAATTGCGTGGCATTCGAGGATATCGTCTGTTCCATCCACATGTTCGACAAACGAGCTGTAGTGTTTCGATGAGTCGACGGTGGCGAGTACGAACGCCGTAATGTCCTTCCCAAGTTTGTGGTGATTCAGCTTGGCAAAATAGCCGGTGATGATGCCCGCATCCTCGAGCTTTCTGAGGCGTTCGCTGACCGAAGGGAGAGAGAGGCCAACGCGATCGGCGAGGTCGTTCCTTCTCGTACGGCCCTCTTTTTGGATAATGTCAAGAATCTTGTGGTCGATGTCGTCAAGCATGGTGATACAGTAATTTATTAGGGATTATGAGGGAATACTTAATAAACTAAGACATAATGTCATTATGACCTACAAATATAAGGTACGGGATTCTTCATGTCAAGTCTTTTCTGCACAAAAAAAGCCCCGAGGCAACTGCGACGGGGCTTTTGAAAAACTCTTCTAATCAGATGGAGCTTCAGGCGGCAGCCGTGAAGGCGTTGTGCTTGATGGTTCCTTCGTAGATCGTCATTTGAACGTCGAAGCCCTTGTTCAGGACGACGAGGTCTGCGTCTTTGCCGACGGCGAGGATGCCCTTCTTGTGCTCGAGACCAAGAACCTTGGCGCCGTTGAGTGAGGCCATCCGAACCGCATCGGTCAGGGGCACTCCAACGAGTTCGACCATGTTTTTGACGGCCTGTTCCATCGTCAGTGTACTTCCCGCCAGGGTTCCATTCTCCAGGTAGGCCTTCTTCTGTCTGACAATGATTTTTTGGTCCATAAATGCATATTCACCATCCGGCATGCCGCTGGCTCGAATTGCATCCGTGATCAGGACGATTCCCCCATCTCCCTTAATATTGTAAATCAGCTTCATCACGGCGGGATGAACGTGAAATCCATCAGCGATCAACTCCACCTTGAGCTCATTCTGAAGCAGTGCCGCCACTGTGACGCTCGGCTGGCGATGATGAAACGGGGTCATTGCATTGAACATGTGTGTTATATGGGCCGCTCCGTTATCGATCGCAACGAGGACCTCTTCAAAGGTTGCAGCTGAGTGTCCGATCGACAGAACGACGCCATTCTTGGCAGCCGCCCTCATAACGTCCTCCATCCCTGGAAGCTCCGGAGCGAGGGTCATAAGGCGAATATATCCATTGCCGGCTGCGTGAAGCTTTTTCCACCCCTCGACACTTGGCTGCCAGAGGTAGTCCACCAACATCGCACCGTGCCACTTCTTGTTGATGAATGGCCCTTCCAAGTGCATTCCCCAGACATTCGAGTTCTTCGAAGCGCTGCAGAATTCGGCAATTCTCGTTACGTCGGCCAGCATATCTTTTTCTGGCTTGCTGTAGAGCGATGCAAGGAGCCCTGTCGTGCCGTGTTGAAAGAAGTGCTGGGAAATGTGCTCAACGGCCTCTATGCTCATATCAGCGAATCCGAAGCCACCGCCCCCATGGACAAGGAGATCGATGTAGCCGGGAGTCAGCACCATCCCGTCGAGATCAAAGGTCTTTGTTCCCGAAGGAATCGCAACCTCCGAGGTTTTTCCTATGGCGGCGATCTTCTTCCCTTCAACGAGAATCGATCCATTTGGAATGATTCGGAACGGCGTTACGATATCGACATTTCGAATGGCAAAGGTCATGTGCGCGGCTTCTTCTCTGCTCCTGTTTGTATGATTGATCGCAGCTCCGCGATCGCCTTCTTGATGTCAGATGTTCTGAAGATTGAGGTACCAGCCACAAGCACATCGGCGCCCGCTTGCACCACACGAGGTCCTGTGACCGTGTCAATGCCTCCATCGACCTCAAGCCTGATGTCACGGCGGGACTCTTCGATCATCGACTTCACTTCACGAAGTTTCCGCAGCGTCCCTTCGATGAACGTTTGCCCGCCAAATCCGGGATTGACTGACATGATGAGGATGAGATCGACCTCCGAGATGATCTCCTCCAAAGTCGAACATGGCGTCGCCGGATTGATTGATACACCCGCCTTTGCGCCAAGATTTTTGATCTGCGTGATAGTCCGGTGCAGATGAGTGCACGCTTCCTGATGAACTGTGATAATATCGGCCCCGGCACTGCGAAACGTTTCGAGGTGCTTATCGGGGTTCACTATCATCAAGTGAGTGTCCAGAGGCAGTTTGGTCGATTGACGGACTGCGTTGATGATCGAAGGACCAATGGTAATGTTGGGGACGAACTGCCCGTCCATCACGTCAAGGTGTATCCAATCGGCTCCGCCGGCTTCGGCTTGTGCCACCTGATCTGCGAGATGGGAAAAATCAGCGGCGAGAACAGAGGGGGCGATGTAGATCATAGGTCTGGTCTGGACTAGTTCTGAAGATCGTTTGGCTTCTCCCCCTTTTGCGCAACGACGAGGTCGACGGCTTGTCCGGCAGGGGTCGACTCTCCGGCTTTGGGGGATTGCTCGAGGACGGTGTTGGGCAGGAGATCCGCATTGACCTGATACGTGATGTTGCCAACGCGAAATCCCGCTTGAATCAGAATGCGCTCAGCTTCAGAGAACGTCTTCTTGGTTACATCAGGAACAGGCACCTGATCCGCGCTCTTCCCCTGGCTGACGGTGACATTGATAACTCTTCCGCCTGGAACCTTCGAATTCTCAGGTGTATCCTGGTCGATAATCGTGCCCTGCGGATACTCTTCAGAGACCTGATATGTCGCCGATCCCATCACAAGAGTAAACCGTTCCAGGGCAAACGTTGCATCGCGCAGAGAACGTCCACGAAGTGACGGAACTGCCACGAGAGCCTCTCCGCCACTGACGGTCAGATACACTCCGCGTCCGAACTTGACTTCAGCACCAGCCGGCGGATTCTGAACCACGACCGTTCCCTCGGGGTATTGCTTGTCGTTGCGAACGTCAGCTTTCTTTCCCGGCAGGCCTGACCCGGCAAGTATTGTGACAGCTTCGTCAAGCGTCTTGCCTACGACATTTGGCACCGTTGTGGTCTTTCCCTGCTGAACGTACCGAGGCATTACGATGTTGTTAAAGATGTAGAGGAGGATCAGGAATACCCCGAGTATGATTGCAGGTGTTCGAAGGTCCTTAAGCCGTATGTTCTTCCATGCTGTCATTTGAATAACTTCAAAAAATATAGCCAAACTTCGCCAGAGTTACAACATCAGCGATCAGGGCCTGACCTTGAATGGATTGGAAAAGCAAGCACGGAAATCCGCAGACTTTTCGCAGCATTGCGCTGCCGGACTCGGAAGCCCGTCTTGTTATGAATCAGCATTATCTTAATGAAGTCATAGATTGCGGGAACTGGATGGCCTGGAAAGAAGAGGTCTATTGAAAAAAGGTCCTGGTCGACGGATACACAATCGCGAGGAATGAGGTCCTCACACTCCCCTACGCATGTTGCGTGTCCTCCACAGTTCCAGCGGATTCCGGGTTTCAGGTGTGAAGAAAATGGAGCTGAAACGTAGATCCCTTGGAATATTCTCCTGGCACCAGGATTGCAGGACACTCATATCGAGACTAATTCCTCCGACGACGTTGCTCGAAAAGCTGACAGGATCAGACGGTGTCTCCCTTTTCTTGACCCCTTGATTCGGCACCTGGACTTGCTTTTCGGTGAAACGCGCTGTTCATCATAAGCGAGAGTCGATTGCATCCCCCGCGGAGCCCGAAGTAATGAACGCACCAATTGTCCACGCACCTCAATCCATCCCCGGATTGTCGCCTCATGAGCAGAGCATTCTCAGAGTCCTCCTCTACTTCAACATCTTCGATCATCCCCTGACAGCCGCCGAGGTATTTTCATTCTGCAGTTCCACTGCGATCACTCTCGATCGGCTTGTGAGAGTGCTGGAATCAAAGGCTCTTCAAGGGATAGTGAAATCGAAGAACGGGTACTATTTCCTTCATTCTGCAACCGAATCATGCGTTGAGACAAGGTCCGAGAAAGAGCGCCTGGCCGGAAGCAGAATAAAGACCGCGATGGCAGTGGCACGCTTCATACGCATGTTCCCTTTCGTGCGCGCTGTGATGCTCTCAGGCGAACTCTCGAAGGGGGTCGCTAGCAAGAACAGCGATATCGATTTTGTGATCGTCACTAAAAGACGCAGACTCTGGATCAGCAGGTCTCTGTTGATTCTCTTCAAGAAAGCCTTCCTTTTCAACAGTAAGAAATACTTTTGCCTGAACCACTTCATCACTGAGGACTACTTGACGGTTGAGTTGAGAAATATCTATTCTGCGACCGAGATCGCAACGCTCAAGCCTCTTTGGAATCATCCACAGTATATGGAGTACATCAAAGCAAATCAGTGGATCAGGGAATTCTTCCCTCAGTGGAATATGGGATCAACCCGCTGTGTTGAGGGAAAGGATTCGAGAAGCATTGTTCAACGGGTCGTAGAATTGTTCCTGCCGACGCAGGCTGGAGACAAGCTGGACACCTGGCTTCTCGGCCGTTGGAGGCAACTGTGGCAGCGGCGCTACGCTCATCTGAGCGAAGAGGAGCGCAATCATAAGTTTCGTTGCGACTCTTGCATCTCGACCGCGTACGGTGAAGATTTCCAGCAGAAGGTCCTCGCACAGTATGCATACAGGCTCCGGCACTACGGTATCTCCGGCTTCGAACAACGCAATTGAGAGCGAATTCACGACGAGTTATGGCACAGATCCTTCTCACGCATTCATACTTCCTGCATTTTGACCCGAAAGAACTTCGGGCCATGATGCCTTATCCTCCGCTGGGGACGCTCTACGCAGCGAGTTATCTCCGAGGCGCGGGGTTCTCGGTAGCGTTGCACGACGTTATGCTTGCCCACCATGAAGGGGACATTGGAGAGGCGCTCGCCCATCATCGTCCGGGCGTTGTGGTCATCTACGACGACCAGTTCAGCTACCTTACAAAAATGTGTTTGACGCGAATGCGTGAAGCGGCGTTTGCAATGACGAAAATCGCGAAGTTGCGGGGGTGTAAAGTCGTCATCTTCAGTTCCGACGCTTCCGATCACATCGAAAAGTATTTTGAGCATGGCGCGGACTATGTGATCTGCGGGGAAGCCGAGGAAACGCTCCGGCAATTGATGGAGAACCTTCTGCGAAATCCAGTCGCTCCCGTCGAGTCAATCCAGGGTCTGACCTTCATGAAAGGCAGCGAGGTCGTTTGGACAGCCCCGCGCAAAATTTTCGAGAACCTGGACCTCCTCCCCTTTCCGGCGTGGGACCTTGTGGAACTTGAGCAATACCGGCAGGTCTGGAAGCAGAAGCATGGGTATTTCTCACTCAATATGGTGACGACACGGGGCTGCCCATTCCACTGCAATTGGTGTGCAAAGCCGATCTATGGGCAGGTGTATCACAGCCGAAGCCCTGAGAATGTTGTAGAAGAAATGCTGGCTCTGAGGGAAACAGCAAATCCGGATCACATATGGTTTGCTGACGATATCTTTGGGCTGAAGCCTGGCTGGATCAGCCGCTTCGATGAGCTCGTCAACGCCCGAAATGCAGCGATTCCGTTCAAGTGCCTTTCAAGAGCCGACCTGCTCTTGAAGGAAGACAACATCCGCCACCTCAGAAAGGCAGGATGCCATACCGTCTGGATTGGGGCCGAATCCGGCTCGCAAAAGGTCCTGGACTCAATGGAGAAGGGAACAACGGTGGAACAAATCTATGAGGCCACCTCCCTCCTTCACCAGAACAACATTCGGGTTGGGTTTTTTCTGCAGTACGGTTATCCCGGCGAAACCCGCGATGACATCGAGAGAACGCTTCGAATGGTGCGGGAGTGTATGCCTGATGAAATTGGAATTTCAGTTTCCTATCCACTGCCCGGCACGACATTTTTTGAGACAGTGAAGGCGGAGCTCAAACAGAAGCAGAACTGGATCGACAGCGGGGACCTTGCACTGATGTTTCGGGGAACCTACACTCCGGATTTCTATCGCCTGCTTCACCGATTCACGCACAAGAAGTTCAGAATCTGGGAGGCGAGCAACATCCTGAGAAAAGCGATTGCCAGGCCGCTCTCACTGGACAAAGCCGATCTTGAACGGCTCGCGAAATCCGCATTTCACGTGCTTACGGCACCCAGCCTCTATTCCAGGCTCAATGCTCTCGCATCGCAGGAACATCAAGAAAAGAAAGACCCGAGCACACGCTGATGGAATTGCTTCTGACCCATGGTTACTTCCTCGAGAAGGATGAACACGAGAAACGCGTCATGAAGCCGTATCCGCCGTTGGGGATCCTGTATCTGTCGTCGTACCTGAAGTCCAAAGGGATAAGCGTCAGCGTGTTCGACTCGACGTTTCGCCGTATGGAAGACTTCACGGGTTATCTCAAGGAACACCGCCCTTCGATCGTCGGGATCTATTGCAACCTGATGACGAAGCTGAACGTGTTGGCAATGATTCGACTGTGCAAATCCATGGGGTCCACAGTCCTGCTTGGCGGGCCGGAGCCATCTTCCTACGCCAAAGAATTCCTTGACTCGGGGGCTGATGTAATCATCATTGGCGAGGGAGAAATTACGACTGAAGCTGTCATGCACAGTATTGTGAGAGCTGGTGTCCATCGCCTCCACGATGTTCACGGGATTGCTTTCAGGGATGAATCAGGTACTATCCTTCACACTCCCCCGCGACCATTGATCCAGGATCTCGATACGCTCCCGTTTCCTGATCGGGAAGCGATCGACATTGATCGCTATGTGTCGACCTGGCGCGAACATCACGAACGAGGATCGCTTTCATTGATTACGGCACGCGGATGTCCGTACACATGTAAATGGTGCAGCCACGGAGTCTATGGCTTTTCTCACCGGCGGCGAAGCCCTGAGAACGTGGTGAATGAAATAGAGCTTGTTGTTGGCCGCTACAAACCTGATATGCTGTGGATTGCCGACGATGTCTTCACAATCAACCACAAATGGTTGCACGAGTACGCGGCCGAGATGAATCGACGCAATGTGCGCATTCCATTCGAGTGCATCTCGCGGGCCGATCGCTTGAATGATCAGGTCATGGAGGTGATGGCGAACCTGGGTTGCTATCGCATCTGGTTTGGGTCGGAGAGCGGTTCACAACGCGTGCTCGACGCAATGTCTCGCGGAGTCACTGTCACGGAGATCCAAGAGGCCACCCGACGCGCCCAGCGTCATGGGATCGAGGCCGGCCTCTTTGTGATGCTTGGATATGATGGAGAAACGATAGAGGACATCGATGCAACGATCGACCATCTGAAAGTGACGCAGGCAAACACGTTTCTTACCACGGTTGCTTATCCCATCAAAGGAACGGCGTACTACCGCGAAAACCAAGAACGCGTTGAGACACTTGAGCCCTGGGAAGAACGAACTGAGAGAGATGTGCGGATTCGAGGAAGACATTCTGACCTCTTCTACTGGTTTGCTCAGCGGAGATTGACGAATGAAGTCCTTTTTCACTCGCTGAAAATCAGGAAGAATGGGCGCTTGCTGGACAGGGTGTCGGCATTTGCGAAAGCAAAAGTTGCTCATCTCGGTATGCTGTCGACGAGATATTCGAAGAGCTAGAATCATGGCACAACAGGCACACGAGCATACCGATGTTGCATCAGCCTTCGATTCCCTGGCCGGGCAATACGACGCAGTGTTCGGGCACAATGCAATTATCGAGAGACTTCGCCATATACTCTATTCAACGATTGATTTCTATGTGCGTCCTCCGGCAAGGATTTTGGATATCAATTGCGGGACCGGGACAGACGGGATCTATCTTGCACAAAAGGGTTTTTCAATTGTGGCGGTTGACCTTTCGTCGCGGATGATAGCAGAAGCCGACCGGAAATCTCAAGGGCTCACAAATGCTCAGTTCCTTGTAGCATCCTATGAGAACCTCGACCATATCGCAGCGAATCAATTTGATCTGGTCCTCTCAAACTTCGGCGGGCTGAATTGCACGCTGGACCTCACAAGAGTGGGAAGACAAGTTGCAGACCGGCTCAAGCCAGGCGGGTATTTCATCGCAGTCGTGATGCCATCGTTCTCCTTGTGGGAGACCTGCTCCTTCGCGATTCGGGGAGAGTTCACAAAAGCGTTCCGAAGACTGAAGCGAACCGGAAGGGAAACTCAACTGAATGGCATCGGCTTCATAGTCTACTACTACTCTCCCGGACAGGTGGCTCGGGCGCTCTCAGCCGGATTTGAGGTGATAGAGACATTTAGCCTGAACGTGTTCAGCCCTCCACCCCATGCCTGGAAGACTGCAAAGCGCTTCCCAGCACTCACAGCCGGGCTGGAGGCTATTGATGACAAGCTTTGCCGTCTCCCTGTCCTCCGGTCCATCGGTGATCATTGTGTGGTGGTCCTCCGAAAGAGGCTGCGATGAGGATCCCATTGATGCGTCACATTGACCGATTTCTCGGGGTCCCGCTGTGCTGGATCTCCGGACTTGTCAGAATGACGTTCAAGCGGAGGGCTGCGGCTCCTGTCGAATCAATTCTGGTTATCAAATTCTTCGGACTTGGGAGCATCCTGCTGTCAACTCCGACGCTTCGACTATTGCGGATACAGTTTCCAGAAGCAAGAATCATCTTTCTCACCTTTTCGTCAAATTTCGAGCTTCTGGAACAGATACCAATGATTGATGAACGATGGTTCATCGATCCACGGACGCCCGGTTCTTTCCTGAAGTCCTTCGCCGTCATCACGACCCGGCTGCTCACGGCCAAGATCGATGTCGTCCTCGATCTCGAATTCTTCTCGAAGTTCTCTACGCTCATCGGGGCAATTGCACGACCAGGAAAACACATCGGTTTCGCTCTACCGACGCGCTGGAGATCGTGGAATCTCACAGATTCGATCGCTCTCAAGAACGATCGACACGTGTCAAGGACATTCTTGCGCACCGTAGCTCCACTTGGGATTGATGGCTCCGATCTTGTGCTCCCCCACATCCGCGTCAATAGAGCAGCGACTCGTACTCTTCCAGGATTGCCTGCGGCCTCTCCGCATGAAGAGATTATCTGCGTGGATCCAAATGCCGGTGAGACTTCACTTGACCGGCGCTGGAGTGGTGACTGCTTTGCCCGCACAATCGACATACTTCAGGGAGACAATCCGGATGCCCTCTTCTGTTTCATTGGATCCGCTGAGGAGAGGGACTACGTCGCGGGTATTGTCGAGAAGATGAAATTCAGGTCGATCCGCATTCTGAACCTCGCCGGTCAATTGACGCTGAACGAGCTCATGGCTCTCTTCTCCCGATCCAGGCTCCTGATAACAAATGACAGCGGACCGATGCACATTGCGGCTGCGGTCGGGTTGTCGACTGTCTCGCTGTTTGGTCCCGAGTCTCCTGAATTCTACAGCCCTCTCGGCAATAAATCCATCAATCTTTTTGCATCACTCCCGTGCAGCCCGTGCCTGAACATGTACAACGCAAAAGTGTTCCGGTGTCCTATCAATGCAAAATGTATGAAAGATATTTCAGTTGAGCAGGTCGTCGATGCAGCCCGCATTCTCTTGAGGGAGGACGTTTCGAACGAAACGTTGGTGGAGGCGGCTTTATGAAAGCTGCGAAAGTGTCTCTCATGGTAGCTCTCAGCATTCTGCTCCTCGTGAAAGGAATCATACCGGCGTTTACCACGATCGGGACAGACTTTTCGAACTACTATACAAGTTCGTATGTGCTTGTCCACGAGAGCCAGAACGTTGAGAGGCTCTATGACTCCCAGTGGTTCAGTCAACGCGCGAGAATGTTGGGAAGTCGTGAAGGGGGAATCTTCCAACCCTTCCCTCCGCCCACCGCACTTCTGATGGCGCCGCTGGCGTCCTTTGACATGCGGACAGCCAAGACACTCTGGACTGTGATTAATCTGGGCATCCTAGCCGCCCTGGTATCGGTGCTTTCCCGGCTCAGCGCCCTGGACTATTACCAGTCCTTCCTGGTTCTCCTTGGTTCAGGCTTCGCGCTCATCAACAATTTCTATCTCGGTCAGTCCTATCTTCTATTAACCCTCTGTCTCGCTTTAAGCATTCGATTCTACACACAAAAGAAAGATATCCTGAGTGGCGTATTGGCCGGACTCTTCATTCCAATCAAGTATTTCCCCCTCGCTTTGGTGGTTTTCTTCCTGCTTGATAAGCGTTGGATTGCTGTCGCGACCGCCGCACTCACAGCTTTTGTTGTGCTCGGTGTCAGTGTGCTGACTTTAGGGCCAGCCGTGCATCGTTCATTTCTCCATCTAGTCTTGCTCCAACATCTGGATGGTCAGATGGTGAATCCTTTTTCCGCCACGTATCAGTCATGGAACAGCCTGTTAAGATCGCTTCTTGTCAAAGACTATCCACTTAACCCGTATCCCCTCGTCGATTGGGCATCCGGATTTCCGTATGTCAGAGGATTGATCATCACCGGCCTGACCTTGGTTCTGCTTCGTGCCGCTCGATTCGGATTCGACCGGGGGACGCACTATTCGTTCTTAGTCGGAACCCTGTTCACGTTTGCTTTGCTCGTCGCTCCTGCGACGGCGACGTATCACTTCCTGGTGCTCACCATTCCAGTGGCTCTCTTGTGTTTTGTCCTGCTTGAGTCCAAGCAGTTTGTTTCATTGACTCTTGTCCTGATCTGCTATTGCGGGATCGGGGGAGTACCTGCAGGCGCCCTGGACACATTGAGCCTGGGAGGTGCGTGGAAACTTCTTGCATATCCCCGGCTTTATCTGCTCCTGGGCCTCTTCATGACGATCACCGGCCTGGTCAAGTCAGGCGGCTTGCACAAGAAACCTCATTCTCTTTCGTCATGATCATATGATTGCTCTCGTAAATCCACACGCGACGAACTGGCGATGTAGAATCCCGCTTTCTCTCCTTTCCATTGGAGCTTCACTGGAGGGACGATATTCATATTATGTTCTTGACGGGAACATTGATAGAGACATCGCCACCACCTTGACGAAGATCATCGTTGAGCGATCGATACGATACGTGGGTTTCACTGTCATGCCCGGACCTCAACTGCACCAGTCGATTCTCCTCTCCAGGATGATCAGGGAGCGTTTCCCTTCCGTCAAGATAATTTGGGGAGGCTATTTCCCGACCTTGCATACGAATGTGGTCTTGAGAGCTCCCTATGTCGATTTTGTCATCCGTGATCAGGGTGATGTTTCCTTTCGTCGGCTTATAGACGCTCTTGAGATCGGTGGAGACCTCAGCACTATTCAAGGGTTGTCATACAAGGCCGGATCGATTCAGCACAACCAAAAACAAGAGCTTATCGATCCCAACGATCTCCCTCCTCTTCCCTATTCGAAGCTGAACATCACTCCTTATATCGGGAGAACATACCTCGGAACCCGGACTGTCAACTACCACTCGAGCGTCGGTTGCCCGTTCCTCTGCGGATTTTGTGCTGTGGCTGCGGTCTACAAGGCGCGGTGGATTGGCTTGGCGCCCGAACGAATTGCGAGTGACCTTGCCTGGTTCAAGAAGAGCTTTGACGTAAACGCGGTCGAATTTCACGACAACAACTTCTTCACGTCGGAACGGCGCACATTCGAATTTGCCGAGCGGATTGTCGGGCAGGATTTTGGTTGGTGGGGGGAAGCCCGCCCAGATACGATGCTGCAGTACGACGATGCCACGTGGAAAATGATGCAGCGATCCGGATGCAAAATGATCTTCTTCGGCGCGGAATCAAGTTCTCAACGAGTCCTGGACCTGATGAACAAGGGGGGGATGCAAACTCCGGACACTGTGCTAGCGCTCGTCGAAAAAATGAAGTTTTACAACATTGTGCCAGAGTTGTCCTTCGTTCTGGGTAACCCAACGGACTCCGTTCAAGAGGATCTTGACCAGGATATTCGTTACATTCGGAAGATCAAAGAAATAAATCCTGAGAGTGAGATCGTCATGTATACTTACTCTCCCGTGCATTTTCAGGAGTCTGATCTGTTTCACGTCTCGCAGAGTCACGGATTTGAGTTTCCTCAACAATTGGACGATTGGCTCCTACCACAGTGGCAGCTCCACGATTTGCGTAAGAATCCGGTGACACCGTGGCTCAAGCGCAACGATGTCGCGTTGATCAAGAATTTCGAGCGGGTTTTAAATGCATACTCCCCGACGAAATCTGACCTAAAGCTCACGCGTTTCCGCCGACAACTCCTGCATTTGTTCGGGTCTTGGCGCTACAAGATGAAGATCTATACTGCTCCGTACGAACTTGCAGTGATGCAACGCCTGTTCAGATATCGGCAGCCCGAGATAGATGGATTTTGACCTGTTTCCGATGATCAGTTCGTTTGATCCTTCATTACCGTGCACACGTCCATTTTGAAAACCGCCCGACGCATTTTGTTTCTCATCGCATATTACGGATGGGTGAAGCCGACCACGTCGAGGACTGTTTCGACTGACCTGCTCGGGTTCTCAATTGTTGTACCTCCAACCGTCTTCCACCCGAAATTCTATTTCACGAGTAAATTCTTCGCTGAGTTCATTCAAGCGACGCCTCTGCACGGGAAGCGCATTCTCGACATTGGGTGCGGCTCGGGTATTCTTTCTCTTGCTGCGGCGCGCGCTGGGGGAAGGGTAACAGGCATCGACATTAATCCAGCGGCTATTGCTGCTACTTCGGAAAATGCCCGGCAAAACGATCTCGCTGATAGGATCTGTGCTGTCGAAAGCGATGTTCTGGATCGATTGGATCCTGCGGTGCAAACATTTGATTGTGTTTTCAGCAATCCGCCTTACTACGGCGGAGAAGCGAAGACGATGGCAGAGAAGGCATTCAAGGGTGGTCATGCGAATAGGTTCATGGTGAGATTGGCGCTGGATCTCCCCAAGTTTCTCCTTCCCGGGGCAACGGTTGTAGTGGTGCTATCATCTGATATCGACATCCAAACGTGCTTGCTGCCATTCAAGGAAAATCAGTTCACTTTTCGGATCATCAAGACGAAAAGACTCTTCTTCGAGACACTCTCTCTCATCGAATTGCGGCATGTCCCGTCTGCCTGACCAGTCGATCCAACGGGTACTCAGCACGGAGTCGGTTTGAGAATTTCGAATTCCGAGGCCTCCACCTTCTCCGGTCCATCGGAGGGCTCAATTGCATTTCAGTCCAATCTTGCCTATATTTTCACGGTTTTCTGAGTGCTGGGGAATCCAGGATTCAGATTCGTCATCAACGAGGCGAAAGTCAGAAGTGCGATCTAAATACGAGATACTCGTCAAGGATGCCTTGGCCGCGAAGAAGCGGGCGTATGCACCCTATTCCCGGTTCCGGGTAGGGGCAGCGCTGCTGGCATCAAGCGGCAAGATCTACAAAGGCTGCAACGTGGAAATCAGCACGTACGCGCTGACGATATGTGCTGAACGCACCGCGATTTTCAAAGCAATCTCGGAAGGTGACCATCACTTCAAGGCGATCGCGGTGGTCTCAGACGATCCCGGATATACTCCCCCTTGCGGCGCTTGCCGCCAGGTGCTGATGGATCTCGCCGGCAATATTGACTTTCTGATGGTCAATGGAAAAGGGAAGGTCAAAGTGCTCAAGATGCGAGAACTTCTCCCGCACGCGTTTGGCCAGAAGAATCTCGAACGAACCAGGAAAAAAAGCAGGTAGAGAATGGATACGTCAGAACTCCACAGTGTTCCGCGCAATACGGGATGGATCGAAGTCGTTTGCGGCTGCATGTTCAGCGGCAAGACAGAAGAATTGATACGACGTCTACGTAGGGCCGAAATTGCGAAGCAGAAGGTGGGGATATTCAAACCACGAATTGACAATAGGTACAGCGCCCAGCATATCGTATCACATAGTGAGCAGTCGTTAACCTCCCAGGTGGTAGACGATGCTTCAGAGATAATCGAACTCAGCAAGGATGCACAGGTTGTCGGTATCGATGAAGGTCAGTTCTTCAAGGCCAATCTCGTAGACGTGTGTGAATTGCTCGCGAACAAGGGCAAGCGCGTAATCATAGCTGGATTGGATCAGGATTACAGAGGCAAGCCATTTGAGCCGATGCCGCAACTTTTGGCGGTGGCTGAGTACATCACAAAGACATTGGCCATCTGTGTCGTGTGCGGAAATCCTGCGGATCGGACACAGCGCAAGACGCACCATGCCGATCGGGTAGTTGTAGGTGCAAAAGACATCTACGAAGCCCGTTGTCGGCACTGCTTTGAGCCTCCTTCGGAGTAATTGAACGTTCTCTCCTGCCCCGAAGCCGTTGTCTAGAGGCCGCAATGCCAGCAGCGGACATAAGTGGTTCTTTTGCAAAGCAGTCCTCGAATGTCGCGCGCAACCCGATTGAACAGATCACAAGATCCACGAAGGGGGCACTGGGGATTGACAGATAATTCCAGGCTGGAGAAGGCGATAGCGTACATAACTTCGCGTATCACTCAAAGACCCGCTGTGGCTGTCGTTCTGGGTTCCGGACTTGGTGATTTCGCTGATCGCGTAGTGGACCCGATTGAGATCAAGGCCAGCTCCATCCCCTCCTATCCGATTTCAAGTGTGGTAGGGCACGAAGGCAAACTGATCTTCGGGAAGTTGAAGAGTGGTACCAAGGAATCTCTTCCTCTGCTGATTTTCAAAGGACGCGTGCATTTCTACGAAACCGATGACCTGAGCGCTACGACCTTTCCTATCTCTGTGGCCAAAGCTCTTGGCGCTCGTTACCTCTTGGCAACGAATGCTGCGGGGGGCATCAATCCCTCCTTCTCCGAAGGAGACCTGATGCTGATTGAGGATTTCATAGATCTGTCCTTCCTGAATCCTCATCAAGAGAATCAATCCTCAGCCACAACTCTTTTCCACACAAGCGACCCCAACTACTTTGATAAACAGATTTCTGGCTACATCGCAGATGCGTCCGGAGTCCTTGGGATCACACTCCGCCGTGGAACATATTGCTGGCTGAAAGGTCCGTCATATGAAACGAAAGCGGAGATTGAGATGCTACGTAGACTGGGCGCCGACGCTGTCGGGATGTCGACGGTACCGGAGATCGTTCTCGCTACGGAACTCGGTATGCGATCAGGGGCAATTTCACTCATCTCAAACATGGCAGCTGGATTGTCGGAGGGACGGTTATCGCATGAGGAGGTTGCGGTAACAGCTGGTCGCGTGAAGGAGATTTTTGCGGCACTCTTGGAAGAAACGATTCTACGAATCAAGGACTGATACCAAGCAAACACTATGAGCTACGAACAATCCAGCGGCATTGACTACAGAGACCTGCGCTCGGTCAGCGGTACGTTTTCTTCCCTCTTCGTCGACTACATTGGCGAATTCGGTAATGTGCAGCAATTCTACGGGGGAAATTTTCGCGATGAATCCCATTGGAAATCGCTCCTGAAGAGGGTTTCGCAGCGATCTCTCGACCGGTCAGCCATCGTGCAGATTCTTGGAAACCAAAATCGCAATTTCCATTGCGGAGTGCAAACCCTGGCCAATATTGATCTGCTTCTCAATGATAATACCGTAGCGATCGTGACCGGGCAGCAAGTGGGGCTGTTCACCGGCCCCCTTTACACTATTCTCAAGACGTTGACAACGCTCAAGCTGGTTGAAACTCTGACACAGCGATATCCTGACTACAATTTTGTCCCGGTATTCTGGCTCGAGGGGGAAGATCACGATTTTGAGGAAGTAAATTCAATCAAAACACTCTCAGCATTGAACGATGTTCAGGAGTTCCGGTATGAGCTGAAGCGCTCCTCGGATGAGCAGAACCTGGGGGCAGTTGGCAAAATTGAATTCGACGACACCATAGAATCGTTATTTGGCAACCTCGATGACTCTCTGATACAAACTGAGTTTAAGCCTAAAGTGCTCGAGTTGTTTCGAACTGCATATCAGAAGGGAATGACATTTAATCGAGCCTTCGCACATCTCATGAACGTCTTGCTTGAGAATTCAGGGCTCGTCTTTCTGGACCCAAATGACAAGGAAGTCAAACAACTGCTTGCTCCACTCTTTGCGATGGAACTCGCCGAGACACCTAAGTTCTGTAAATTGGTCATAGACCAGAGCGCCGAGCTTGAGCGGCAGTACCACGCACAGGTAAAGCCAAAGTCGCTCAACCTATTCTTCTTCCACCACGGTGGAAGGTACCTGCTCGAGCCACGACCGGATGGGTATTCGCTAAAGGGGACGCGGCAGCATCTCACGAAGGAATTTGTCGAAGAAGCTGTAAAGACTACCCCGGAGCTTTTCAGTTCAAACGTTGTGTTGAGACCGATTTGCCAGGATTGGCTGTTACCGACGGTTGCATATGTCGCCGGTCCGGCCGAAGTGGCATACTTTGCTCAGCTTAAACCGCTTTACGACGCTGTGAACATCCCTGTGCCCATCATATATCCAAGGGCGAGCGCTACCATCCTTGAGGAAAAGGCGGGAAAGGTGCTCGAGCGCTTCTCGATCTCGCTGGTTGATCTCTTCAGGGATGTCGAGATTGTGAAGCAGAAGGTAGCAGGCGAAGTCGCCGAATTGAATCTGGATGAGGTATTCGGTGGGACGCTCCTCTCGATACAAGAAGCCCTCGAGGTAATAGCCCCCGTTCTTCAGACGATCGACCCGACGCTGCTCGGAGCTCTGGAAAATGTAAGCAAGAAGACCACGGTGAATGTCGAAGGATTGAAAGAGCGAGCTGTGGCAGCCCAGAAGCGTCAACACGAAGTTTCGCTGCGACAGATCGAAAAAGTCGCGAATCTGGTCTTCCCGCAGTCAAACTTTCAGGAGCGAGAACTGAATGTCGTCTATTTCCTGAACAAATATGGGTTGGAATTCCTGCGCTGGCTGTACGGCGAACTCAAGATAGACCTCTTCAAACATCAGGTCATCCGGTTGTAGCGGGTGTCATGGTCCGTTCGTGAGATGGGTCTTCTAGATTGTCTTTTCAGTTTGTCGATCGAAGTAATGGGCGTAGCCCATATCGAATACAAGGTCCAATGGTCTGCCCGTGGCCGGCTTCTTGGTTGAATTGACGCGCGCAACGAACTGCGGACTCTCTTTCCGGGTTGAGAAATAAATATAGGTTTCATTCCCCATCGGCTCAACGACCTCCACTGTCACCTTTGCCTTCGCTCGAGAGGCGCCTGTCACACTCGTGCCTGCGATGGAGATTTGCTCCGGGCGAAGGCCGACTGTCAATTCCTTTCCGATGTAGCTCTTCAGTCGTCTCTGATCCTTTTTCGGGATAGGCAGTCGGAGTCCTCCCTCGTGTTCCGTGAACGTCATCGTCTTCCCCTTCTCGATCAGGCCTTCGAAGAAATTCATGGCTGGACTGCCGATGAATCCAGCAACGAACTTGTTGAGCGGTTTGGCATAGATCTCTAACGGCGTATCAATCTGTTGAACGACGCCATCCTTCATCAGCACGATCTTGTCACCCATGGTCATCGCTTCGGTCTGATCGTGAGTCACGTAGATCATCGTCGCGCCGAGGCGCTGATGGAGCTTGGAAATTTCCGTTCTCATTTGGACACGCAGCTTGGCGTCCAGATTGCTCAGCGGCTCGTCAAAAAGGAACACCTTCGGTTTGCGTACTATCGCCCTTCCAACCGCCACGCGCTGACGTTGGCCGCCGGAGAGAGCCTTCGGCTTACGGTCGAGGTAATCTCCAATTCCTAAGATCGCGGCAGCTGCGCGAACTCTTTCGTCAATTTCCTCCTTGGGCAATTTGCGCAGCTTCAGCCCGAACGCCATGTTCTCATAAACAGACATATGCGGATAGAGGGCATAATTCTGAAACACCATTGCGATGTCTCTATCTTTCGGCGGAACATCATTGACTCGTTGTCCGTCGATGTAAATGTCGCCGCCAGATATTTCCTCCAATCCCGCAATCATGCGGAGGGTGGTTGATTTCCCGCAGCCGGACGGGCCTACAAGAACCACAAATTCCTTGTCTTTCACTTCAAGGTCCATTTCGTGTACGGCAACGACGTTGCCTTCATAGACCTTCTTTATGTTCTCAAGACGAACGTTTGCCAATGCGAACTCCTCCGGATGCTATCGACGCTCAATACTGCTGAGCAAATGCCAGAATGATGGAAACGAAATATCAACACATTCCGATTGCTTTATGACCGTTTCGCCCTTCAGCACGAGTCCTGCGACGCCAAATGCCATGGCGATACGATGATCCTCAAAACTGTCACATTCCGCAGGAAGTAATGTGTTTTTGCCCTGAAAAGCAAATCCGTCGGCGTACTCCTCCACATCGAGTCCGAGCTTACGAAGATTGAGCACGAGCGAGCGAATCCGATCCGATTCCTTGTTTCGTAGATCCGAGCCTCCATGCACAGTCAGGCTGCAACCAGAGAGCGCCAGAGTTACTGCGAGCACAGGAATCTCATCTATGAGCTCTGCAACTTGTTTCCCCTGGAGCTCTATGCCCCCCTGCAACAGCGAGCTCTTCACGAGAAGATCACCGATAGGCTCGCCTGCTACTGTCGTTTCTCGAATGATCTCCACAGACCCGCCCACGGAACGGAAGAAGTCAAGTATGCGAGTTCGTGTTGGGTTGAGTCCAACGTTGAGAATGCGGAGTTCGGACTGCGGAACGAGAAGAGCCGCTGCGATGAGAAAGGCGGCAGATGAGATATCGCCGGGAACCTGGAATTGCTGGGGCTGGATCCCTGTGCCTCCAATGACTTCAACAGCGTACGAGTCGGCGGACTTGACACGTGTAAGTCCGAGCATCCGTTCAGTGTGATCCCGCGTCGGGACGAGCTCGGAAACGCGTGTCGTGCCATCTGCGAACAATCCGGCGAACAGGATGGCCGATTTCACCTGAGCGCTGGATATGTGCATCCGGTGGTTGATGGCCCTCAATGGAAACGTGCCGTTGACCTTCAATGGGGCCGTCTGACTCGCAGTTCCTTCGATTCTGGCGCCCATCAGGGACAAGGGCTCAATGATGCGCTTCATCGGGCGTTGTCGGAGAGATTCGTCACCGGTGATCGTGGATGGAAATGGCTGACCGGCCAGGATGCCGGTCAGCAACCTGATGGTAGTGCCAGAATTGCCGGCATCAAGTACGTTCATCGGGGCACGAAGGCCGTGGAGTCCACGTCCTTTCACTCGAAGAGCGGTGTCAACCTTCTCTACATCGACACCGAGCTTTCGGAGGCAGTGAAGCGTGCTGCCGGGGTCAGCGGCATCGAGAAGCCCGTGTATTTCCGAGGTTCCGTCCGCCAGCGCACTGATCATGAGGGCGCGATGGGATATGGATTTGTCACCGGGGACAATGACTGCTCCCTGGAGCCCTCTTGATGTCGAGATTCGCGTGTCCATGAGGATTCAAAAAAGAAATCCTCACACTTAGATCAGCCTTGTGAGGCATCTCGTCCGCGTGAGGATTGTAGATTCTACGAGATACGGTTCGTTCTAGCGTCTCCTGCTATCTGGACGATGCCCGTCGCGTGGGGATGAAGAGCGGCGTTCACGTGCCTTCTTCATTTCCTCGTGAGCATTCTCTCCGCCTGGAAGCAAAGCTTTGCGGCTGAGGCTGAGCCGGCCCTCAGAGTCGATCGCCATCAGTTTGACTTCAAGGGCGTCACCGACCTTGAAGAGGTCTTCGACTTTCTCGACACGGTTGGTATCGAGCTGTGAGATGTGAACCAAGCCCTCTTTGCCAGGGAGAATCTCGACGAACGCTCCGAACTCCATGATCTTCTTCACTGTGGCCGGATAAACCTTGCCAACCTCGGGCAATTCAGTCAATTTGCGGATATAGTCCATAGCCTTGTCAGCGGATTCTTTCAGGACGGCTGCGACGGTGACTGTGCCATCATCCTCGACGTTGACTTCGGCTCCGCTGTCCTTGACGAGCTGCCGTATGTTCTTGCCTCCGGGACCGATGAGCGAACCGATCATATCGACTGGGATTTTGATGGTTTGCAGCCGCGGTGCATACTCTGAAAGCTCCGGTCGCGGATTCGCGAGTGACTGACTCATCACGTCAAGAATATGGAAACGCCCTACTTTCGCCTGCGCGAGGGCTTTCTCCATGATCTCGAGCGTGATACCCTGGATTTTAATGTCCATCTGGAACGCCGTTATGCCTTCAGTTGTGCCGGCAACCTTGAAGTCCATATCGCCCAGGTGGTCTTCATTTCCGAGGATATCGCTGAGGATAGCTACCTTGTCCCCTTCTTTCACCAGACCCATCGCGATGCCTGCTATCGATCGTTTGTTTGGCACGCCGGCATCGAAGAGAGCGAGGGATCCTGCGCACACAGTGGCCATCGATGATGAGCCATTCGACTCCAGAATGTCGGATACGATGCGGATCGTGTATGGGAATTCCGCTTCGGAAGGAATAAGGTTCTTGAGAGCCCGTTCGGCAAGATTACCGTGACCGATTTCTCTCCTTCCCGGACCGCTCACGCGGCCAATTTCGCCAACGCTGAAAGGCGGGAAGTTGTAGTGCAGCATAAACCGCTTCGTGGTCTCTTCCATCAAGCCTTCCAGGGTCTGCTCATCCCGCTTCGTCCCGAGTGTTGCAGTCGTAAGACTTTGGGTCTCCCCACGCGTGAAGAGAGCCGAGCCGTGCGTGCGAGGTAACAAGCCCACCTCACATGTGATCTTGCGGATATCCGTGAGTCCGCGACCATCAAGTCGTTTCCCTTGCTCCAGGATGGTCGAGCGCATCGCGTGATACTCGAGGTCGTGGAGAATAGTGTTGATGGTCTCAGATTGCTCTGGGTACTTTTCCGCAAGAGCTTGGTTTACTTCCTCGTACACTTTTGCAGTGGCTTCTGAGCGTTCCTCCTTAGCCAGGACAGTCAAGCTGAGTTCCTTGATCTTCGTCGCACCAAGGCGTTTTACATCTGCAGTTAACTCTTCAGGAAACTGCTTTGTCACCACTGGGCGCTTGGACTTAGCGACTTCGCGCGCAAGTTCTACTTGAACACGGCAGAGCCCCTTGATCGCCTCGTGGGCAACCTTCAGCGCCTGGATCATATCGGCTTCGGAAATCTCCTTCGACTCCCCTTCTACCATGACGATGGAGGTCTCAGTCCCCGCGACGATGGCATCCAGATCGCTATGCTCAAGTTCATCGTGGGTTGGATTGATGACAAACTGTCCGTCGATCCGGCCGACGCGAACCTCCGCAATCGGACCGTCAAAGGGGGCATCGGACACCATCAACGCAGCCGATGCGGCACACGCTCCAAGGACATCCGAGTCGTGTTGCGAGTCGGACGAGTAGACAGTGACGAGGACTTGGGTTTCGTTGAAGTAGGCCTCAGGGAACATCGGCCGGATGGGGCGGTCAATAAGCCGCGAGGAGAGAATTTCTTTCTCCGTCGGACGGCCTTCGCGCTTGAAGAACCCTCCTGGAATTTTTCCCGCGGCGGAGGTTTTCTCCCGATATTCCACCTGGAGAGGGAAATAGTCTTGCCCCTCCTTTGTTTCTTTGGCGCTGACGACTGTGGCCAACACCATCGTATCGGCGTACCGGACCATCACGGCGCCGTCGGCTTGTTTTGCAAAGCGGCCGGTCTCAAATGAGAACGTTTTACCGCCAACTTCAACTGTCTTGGTTACGACCATGTGCTTGACTCTTTCTTTCAATGAGAGCTGCACTTGCAGCTCGGGATGGGAGCAGGACAATGCGCAAACTATTTGCGGATGTCAAGCTCTTGAATGATTTTTCGATATCGACTAATGTCTTTCTTCACGAGGTACTCGAGGAGGCGTCTGCGCTTTCCAACGAGTTTCAACAAGCCAGCCCGACTGTGATTGTCTTTTTTGTGACTCACGAGGTGGGGTGACAGCATATTGATGTGCGCGGTGAGAATTGCGATCTGGACTTCGGGACTGCCCGTGTCAGTGGCGCTCTTTCCGTGCTTGGTGATAATCTCTGTCTTTTGTTCTTTAGTGATTGGCATCGCGACTCCTTAGAATGACTAATGATACTGTGTGTTTATTTTCGATTTGTGCCGCCCGATTTCCGTACCTGAGATCTGTATTCCTCTTCCAATGTGCGGCTCTGTTGCTCATCGATGTGCATCTGCTCAACCAGCTGCTGAGCACTTTCGAACTTGCGCTCTTCTCTGAGACGCTTCAAGAACCGGAGCGTAAGAGTCTTCCCATAGAGATCTCCATCGAAATCCAGAAGATTTGCCTCGACAGTCCGTTGCCCTTGTGCGAAGAAGGTCGGCCTGATGCCGATGCTCACCATGCCATAGACCGTATTGGTGCCGATGTCAACCTGCGCGAAATAGATCCCGTCCTGAGGGATGATCTTGCCGTGCGTGAGATTCAGGTTCGCTGTAGGATATCCCAGCTGGCGACCCCTTCCATCACCGCGGATGACGATGCCGCTTACGGCGTACGGCCTGCCGAGCAATCGATGTGCACGGTCTACTCTCCCCTGCAGAAGATGCTGTCTGATCTGACTGCTGCTGACTATTTCTTCATCGACATACACAGGTTTCAATGCTGCAACGGAGAATTCGAACTCCCGGCCGAGTTTCAACAGTTCTTCCACACTGCCTTCACGGTCTCTGCCGAAATGATGATCGTACCCTTCTACTACTTCACTCACGCCGCATCCCTGAATGACATAGCGGAGGTAGAATTCGCGTGATGTCAAGCGTGAAAACTCATACGTGAAGCCTATCCGGTAGAAGACATCAATTCCTAACTGTTCGCAGATCTGCTGGCGTTCCTCAATGGTCGTCAGAAGGTGCATCGTCTTGCTTGTCAGGACCTCCTTCGGATGAGGGTCGAAAGTCAGGACCACACTACGCCCCGTTCGTGCCCGGGCTCGTTCGGCAACTTCCTTCAACAGTTGTTGATGGGCAAGGTGAACCCCGTCAAACGTACCCACGCTCACAACCGAGTTCTTGACGTACTCAATCTCATTAGGCTGGAATACGATGTCCATCGCTCTCGCTTTGCAAACTCGCTCTCTCGCTTTTCACTCTGTCCAGCTGTTCAATCGTCAACGCATCCTCGACTCTGTACGTCCCGATGCGGGTGCGCCTGAGAGAGGTCAAGGCGGCACCGCAACCCAGTCTGTCACCAAGGTCGCTCACGAGAGATCGGATATACGTCCCTTTTGAGCACACCACCCGGAATCCGACCTCCGGTGGAACGAACGACAACATCGAAAACTCCCGGACATCAATTTCTTTCGCCTTGCGGTCGAGCGTTCTCCCCTTTCGTGCATACTTGTAGAGGGGTTTCCCAAGGTGTTTCACCGCAGAGTACATTGGAGGTGTCTGGAGTTGCCGCCCGACGAAAGACAACACTGCAGACGCGAGTTCCTCACGCCCCACCGCGGAGTAGTCTGTCCGCTCGACTACTTCCGTTTCCATATCGAAGCTCGCCGTTCGAATGCCGAGCTGTAACGTCCCAGTATATTCTTTTTCAAGATTCGCAAACTGATCAATGCGCTTCGTTTGTTTTCCTGTGCATACAATCAGGAGGCCCGTTGCCCGGGGATCCAGTGTCCCGGCATGCCCGACTTTCTTGATCTCAAGCGATTGTCGAAGCCGATGAATCACATCGAACGATGTCCAATTCAGCGGTTTATCAACGAGGTACATCGCTCCCTCTTCGTGCTCGCTCATTGTGGCCTGCGATGCGATCGGCATGAACCGTCTACTCTTTTCTCTCTGGAGGATCCTTATGGATCTTGTTGAGCAGATCCTCGATCTTCATTGCGTAATCGAGCGATGCATCCAGGTAGAACGATATCGCCGGTGTAAATTTCAGATTGATGCCACGGCCGAGTTGGGAACGAATCGCTCCTTTCTCGACGGCAAGATGCGCCAGGAGCTTCTTCTTTTTCTCCTCGTCTCCGAAGACACTCACGAATATCTTGGCGATCTTCAGATCGGGACTCATCCGTACTTCCGTAACCGTCACGAGCCCGAACTCTTCCATTCGAAAGTTCTGCTGGATAATCTCGCTCATCAGTTGTTTCACGAGCGAGGCAACTCTCTCCGTTCGCACCGACATGCCTACGCTCCTCCTTACGCCAGTTTCCGTTTTGTTTCTACGATTGTGTATGCCTCGATGGTGTCGCCGGACTTGATGTCGTTGAATCCTTCAAGCCCGATACCGCATTCGAAACCCTGCTCCACTTCACGGACATCCTCTTTGAAACGCTTGAGCGAGGCAATGGTGCCGTCAAAAACCACAAGTCCATCTCTGACAAGCCTAACCTTGTTGTTACGAACGAGCTTACCGTCCTGCATGTAGCAGCCGGCAATTGTTCCCACCTTGGAAATTTTGAACACGTCCCTGACTTCGACGGTTGCGAGCACCAGTTCGGTCAGCGACGGTGCCAGCATCCCTTCCAGGGCGCTCTTGACTTCGTTGATAGCATCATAGATGATATTGTAGAGACGGATGTCAACTTCTTCCGACTCCGCGAGGCGACGCGCATTCAGGTTCGGCCGGACGTGGAATCCGATAATGACGGCCCTTGATGCAGCCGCGAGCAGAACATCTGATTCGGAAATTCCGCCGACACCCTTATGAATAACAAGGACTTTCACCTCGCCCGTTGACAGCTTCATGAGTGAATCCGAAAGTGCCTCGACCGAGCCATCCACGTCACCCTTGACGATGATCGGCAGGTCCTTGACCTGGCCTTCCTTGATTTGTTTGGAAATATCATCGAGGGTGATCATTCTTCGCTGACGGAAATCCTGCTCCCGCTTGAGCTGTTGCCGCTTGTTACTGATCTCTCGCGCTTCCCGTTCGTTCTCGAGAACAACGAGGTCATCGCCTGCTTGCGGGATTCCATCAAAGCCAATAAGCTGGACAGGCTGCGAGGGATGAGCGATTTCCACTCGTTTACCTCGCTCGTCAAACATCGCCCGTGCGCGACCGCTCCAGATTCCGCAGATGAAGGAGTCTCCAATTCTCAATGAACCCTTTTGAACAAGGACGGTTGCCACAATCCCTTTTCCTTTGTCGAGTTCAGACTCAATAACGACACCCCGGGCAAGTCGGTCCGGGTTGGCCTTGAGCTCAAGAACCTCCGCTTCCAGAAGAATCCGCTCCATCAGTTGGTCGACATTCTTGCCGGTCTTTGCCGACAGTTCAACCGCCTGGTACTTCCCACCCCATTCTTCAACGAGCACGCCCTTCTCGGAAAGCTGTTGGCGAATCCGTTCGGGGTTGGCATCCGCTTTGTCCGTTTTGTTGATAGCAATGACAATCGGAACAGACGCAGCCTGAGCATGGCTGATCGCTTCAACTGTTTGCGGCATGACACTATCATCTGCAGCGACGACCAAAACCACAATGTCGGTGACCTGAGCTCCGCGTGCACGCATCGCTGTGAACGCTTCGTGGCCCGGAGTGTCGAGGAACGTAATCTGTTTGCCTTCTCCAAGAGTCACTTCATACGCACCGATATGCTGCGTGATACCGCCTGCTTCGCCGGCGACGACATTTGAGCTGCGGATGTAATCGAGCAGCGATGTCTTTCCATGATCAACATGCCCCATGATCGTGACGACAGGCGCACGTGGTTTCAGCTCGGCCTCATCGTCCGCAGCGTCATAGAGGACATCGGACGTAAACTCTGATTCGAAGACTACCTGGAATCCGAATTCGTCGGCAACCACCTGGATCGTGTCCTTTTCCAGCCGCTGGTTGATGGATACCATGATGCCGAGGCTCATGCACTTCTGAATGACCTCCGCCACCGAAGTGCGCATCAAATCAGCGAGCTCTCCGACAGTTACGAACTCAGTCACGCGAATATGCATCTTATCGCGTTCCTTCTCCTCGATGAGCCGCAGTTCCTCTTCTTCGCGTTCCTTCTTCTTCCTCTTTCGGATAGCTGCCCGGCCGCCTAACGAGTCATCGACCATTTCGGCAAGAGTTTCGCGAATAGCCTTCTCGACTTCCACCACATTCACTTCCGCATGACGAGATTTCTTGCGCTTCTTGCCTTTTGCTCCGCCCTCGTCCTCAACGCCAGCTACGCGCCCGGGAGATTTCTTTGCCTCCTCACGAACTTTCTTCTTCTTCTTCTTTTTCTTCTTCTTGTCGTCTTCGGATTCTTCCGCGGGAAGAACTGCGGGTGCCGGGCGTGCCATTTCCATCTTGCCCTTGATGGTCAGGCCCATACGAGGTCTTGCCATTGCCTGTTCCAGCGGCGTCAGGGGTTTTCGCAGACGCGGTGGCTCCGGCCTTTTCGCTTCGACAGGTTCCGCCGGCGACGGTGCCTCGGCAGGAGGAAGCGCTTCCTCCGCGACAGGTGGCGCCGCAACCGTATCTACTTCTCCCTCAACAACGAGTTCGGCCGGTGCCTCTTCGGTACTCGCGATCGATGCAATGACCGGTTCCGAGGGAATCTGCTCTTCGTCAGGAGGCAGAGCGACCGGCGCTTCCTCGGCAGCCTGCTTTTTCTCGGGCTTTTCCGCGGGTTCCTTCTTGCGGGAGGTACGGAATTCCTGAAGCTTTCGCTGATGCCGCTCGGCGACATCTCTTTCCTTCTTGAAGTGTCCCATGACTGCAGCCAACATGTCGTCGTCCACCGAAGACATGTGACTCTTCACTTCAAAGCCTTTCTTGTGCAAGAACTCGATGAGCGTCTCGCTCGAAAGGTTCAGCTCGGTCGCGAGCTTGTAGATTTTGATTTTCTTGACTGCAGTTTCAGGCATGCAGATTATTGTCCGATCTGGGTGCTGATGTACAATTGACGCTCTTACTGCGGTTGCTTTTCCTCGTTGCCAGGTGGATCGATCGGCTGAGTGTTCTTTGCCTCATCTGACTCACTTACAGGTTCGATCACCTCAGTGCTCTTTGCCTCATCTGACTCACTCACAGGTTGGATTGGCTCAGTGCTCTCCGTCTCACCCGAGTCGTTTGTGGGTTCGGCGGTCTCAGTTGATGCTTCCGTTCCCGGAGTCTCAGGTTGAGCAGTTGGTTCAGCAGCTTCGCCTCCATCCTCTGCGTCTTCGATCTCTGCGTCCTCGAGACCTTTCTTGAGAAGACCAACGATTTCTACAATCTTCTCTTTCTCAAGACCAAACGTGTTCACCAGCTCCTCGACAGTCGTATCGATGACATCGTGAACAGTTTCGTATCCCTCGTCGAAGAATTTATGGAATATGACATCCCCGAGTTCTTCACGGAATTCAGAGAGATCCATGTCATACTCTTCTTCCTCGCCACCCTCCTTAATCAGTTGGATATCATATGTCGTCAACTTCGAGGCAAGGCGCACATTCTGGCCGTTCTTGCCGATGGCCAGGGAAACCTGGTCTGCCGCAACCGTGACGTTCGCCCTTTTGTTCTCTTTGTCGAGCTGAATTTCTTTGAGCTTGGCGGGAGAAAGTGATCGCGTGATAAATACGAGCGGATCATCGCTCCAATTGATGACGTCGATATTTTCGTTATTGAGCTCACGGACGATGGCATGAATTCGGACTCCTTTCATGCCGACACAGGCGCCAACAGCATCAACGCGGTCGTCGTGTGAAAGAACCGAAACCTTTGCGCGATCACCCGGCTCACGGGCGATCGCCTTGATTTCGATGATACCATCGTAGATCTCAGGTATCTCAATCTCAAAAAGTCGCATCAAGAATTGCGGGTCAGTCCGGGAAATGATCACCACAGGGTTGCCTGCACCCTTCCTGACTTCCTTCACGACGGCCCGGAGGGTATCTCCCTTCTTGTATCGTTCTTTGTAGATCTGCTCGCTGCGGGGGAGAATCAGTTCGTTCTTGTTGTGAATGACAAGAATTTCCCCCTTTCCCTTTCGGATCTGATAGATCTCGCCAACCACAATCTCGCCCAAGGAGGTCGAGTACTCATTGTAGATTGCTTCTCGCTCGATTTCCTTGATTCGCTGATTGAGGTTTTGTTTCGCACTGACGACAAGCCTACGTCCAAAGCTTTCGAGCGGCACGATCTCAACAAATTCTTCACCGACATCGATATCTTCGCCTGACTTTTTGCGCGCCTCCTTAATGTCGACCTGAATAACTGGATCAACCACTTCTTCGACGACTTCGCGCTCAAGGTATATTTCTATATCGCCTTTTTCCATGTTGACAACGACATCAAACTTGGCAGTCGGGCCGTATTTCTTCCGAACCATCATGCCAAAGATATCTTCTACAATGCCGACGAGGATATCCTTGTCGATTCCTTTTTCGCGAACCATTTGGGCAAATGATTCGACAATCTCGTGATTCATGAAAGCCTCCGAACAATATACTCTTTACCGAGCCGCTTACCAGGGCAGCTCTTCTTTGGATTCGATAATCTTTGAGAAATCAAGCGTAACAGTCACTCCATCGTCGGCCTGAAACGTCAACTTTTCCTCTTCGACTGCCTCGAGCGTTCCAACAAGCATGAGCTGCGAGTCGGGCGCTTGGTGTATGACCTTGAAACGCCTTCCGACATTCTTCTTATACTGCCTCAACATCCGCAATGGCTTGTCGATACCGGGTGAGGACACTTCCAGGCGGTACGACCCCCGGATGATGCCGTCACGTTCAAGGCCGTTGGCGAGTTCCCGACTGATCTGTGTACATGACTCGATCGTGATGCCTTTGTCCGTATCAACGAAAGCCTGGAGGAGTTTCCCTCCTCGCTCGGTTTGGATTGAGACATCGACCAGGAAAGCTTCGTGCTGCTCGAGGATTGTTGAAAGCAGTATCTCTACTTTTTCTCTGATTTCAGTCATTTAGCCGAATTCCAAAAAAAATAGCCCGGTGAGGCGGGCTATTTCTACTGCGAGGTGGTATAATATATGTAAACGCCCCTAAAGAAGCAAGAATTTTCGCTTCAGAAATTCGTGACCATCTTGGTCTCCCGATAGAAATTATCAACAATTTCAGCCGCTTTTGAAGGATCGTCCTCAACGCGAAAGAGAGCCAAGTCCTCCGGTGAGATATTGCCCGAAGGCACGACGACATCCCTGATCCAGCTGATCAGCCCATTCCAATAGCTGGACCCCATGAGAATAACAGGAAAAGGCTTCGTCTTCCTTGTCTGGATGAGTGTAATGGCCTCGAAAAACTCGTCGAGTGTGCCGAACCCTCCAGGGAGAACGATGAATCCGTGCGCATATTTCACGAACATTACTTTGCGAACGAAGAAATGTCGGAATGTCACCATCCGTTCTTTGTCGATGTAGGGATTGGAGCCTTGCTCATGAGGAAGCTCGATGTTTGCCCCCACTGAGGCGCCGCCTTGCTTCTGCCCTCCTTTATTCGCCGCTTCCATGATTCCCGGTCCTCCACCCGTGAGGATATTGAATCCTCTCTTGACGAGTTCCTGAGCGACTCGCTCAGCCAGCTCATAGTACGGCGTTCCGGGTACTGTTCGAGCAGAGCCGAAGATCGACACCAGGCTCTCTTGCTTTGAGAGAAGAGTGAACCCGTCGACGAACTCCGCCATCACGCGGAAAATGCGCCACACGTCGTCCTGCGCGTTGATGAGTGATCGCAACTGGACATCCTGTTTCATGTCATGAGCGGAACGTTCCAACGGAGTATCCATAGAAGCCCCTTCTTGTGCAGAGTGTGGAAAAGTGAGAGAAACCGCGGTTATGGTATTGAGAGAAAGTTATTCAGGATCTGTTTTCCGTGTTCCGTCGCGATTGATTCCGGATGGAATTGAACGCCAAATGTCGGGTGCTCTCTGTGTCGCAGCCCCATGATGACTCCGTCTGACGTCCACGCGGTCACTTCCAGACAGAGCGGAAGCGTCTCCCTGTCCACTATGAGAGAATGGTACCGGGTAGCAGTGAAGGGCGATGGAATGTCAGCAAAAATTCCCGCACCTGAATGAAGTATCGCCGATGTCTTTCCATGAAGAATCTCCCCTGCTTTGACTACCTTTCCCCCAAGCGCTTCACCGATCGCCTGATGCCCGAGACAGACACCGAGGATTGGGTACTGCTTGTGCAATTCGCGGATCAGTTCGAGCGACACGCCTGCCTCTGAAGGAGTACATGGTCCGGGAGACACAATGATCTTCTCGGGATTCAGCAGCCGAATTTCCGGAATCGTAATATGGTCATTGCGGACGACCTTCGGCTCTCCTCCGAGCTCACCCACATACTGGACGAGATTATAGGTGAAGGAGTCATAGTTGTCGATGACAAGTATCATACTGGCGTGCCTGACTTTGCTCCGGGATCTCTTCGTTCCGACGACGTCAACATCTCCAGCGCTTTCAAGTTCGCCCGGAGCTTCTCCATCGATTCTTCAAATTCCCGCTCGGGCGTTGAATCGTAGACAATCCCCGCACCGGCTTGAAAACGAAGAACATCTCTTTGCATCACGACGGTGCGTATCGCAATGCACGAATCGAGGTTGCCGGAAAAGTCGATATATGCGATGGCACCTCCGTAGACGCCTCTGCGCATACGCTCAAGTTGGGCAATGATCTCCATCGCACGTATCTTCGGGGCTCCGGTCAGAGTGCCCGCCGGGAAGCAAGAAAACAGAGCGTCGATCTGGGTGAGATCCTTCCGGAGTCGACCCTGAACACTCGTCACGAGATGCATGACGTGCGAATACTTTTCGATGGACATGTAGTCTTGCACAACCACTGTTCCATAGTCACTGATGCGTCCGAGGTCATTCCTTCCAAGGTCGACGAGCATCAGGTGTTCGGCCTTTTCCTTGGGATCGTCGGCCAGTTCCTTCTCGAGCTGGTCGTCTTCCGACTTCGTCTTACCCCTCCTCCGAGTTCCTGCGATTGGCCTTGTCTCGACAACGGCGCCCTCGACCCGAACGAGCATCTCCGGTGATGCTCCGATGATGCTGAAATCCCCGCAATGGAGAAAGTACATATACGGTGATGGGTTGATGATCCTGAGCGTCCGATAAAGATCAAAGGGAGCAACAGCCGCTTTCTGTTCAAGGCGTTGGGAGAGAACGACCTGAAAGATATCGCCGGCGGCGATATAGTCCCGAGAACGATTGACAGATTCGCAGAATTCAATTTTCGAAGTGATCTGCTGAAGCGGGCCTTTGAGCTCAGCCTGCCCGATCTCCGGCGAAATTGTCACGTTCAAGAGTCGCTTCAGGCGAGCGATCTCTTCGGAAGCTTTTCGGTATTCGGACTGAAGAATCTGTTCGGTCCTCCCGCTCTCCGGGAGATAAGCGTACGATACGAGAAAGATCTGATGTCGGAGATTGTCGAAGACAAGGACGACATCGTAGAATAGAAGCAGGGCATCCGGGATGTCAAACTCATCACGCTCAAGAATGGGAACGTCCTCGACAAGCTGAACGCTCTCATATCCGAAGTACCCCACGGCACCGCCGGAGAGTCTCGGGAGGCCCGGGCTCCGCACTGTCTTGATGTGCGCGAAGATCTTTTTCAGTGCGACGAGCGGATGATCGTTCTCTGAAACAAGAGTCGGCAGGACGCTGACATCGTCATGGTACGCTTTAAGCGAAAAGCGCTTATCCTGTATCGAAAAACTCATGAACGGGTTGAACCCGATGAAGGAGTAGCGTCCAACTTGTTCGCCCCCTTCAACACTTTCCAGAAGAAACGAGTACGGACTCTCCTTTTGAATTTTTAGATAGACCGAGACGGGCGTCTCAGTATCGGCAAGAAGCGTCTCGTACACCGGAATGACGTTTCCGCCGTTGCTTAGTTGTTTGAATTCTTCGAATGTCGTCATTTCGTGATTTGGAATTGACGCATACACCTCAAGAGAGGGCCAGTTGATTTGGCAACTGTTTCCTCGACCGTTTCCAGTGCCAGCCTCAAGGGCGTATCGAGTTGGCCACGATTTCTGCAGCGCGGGCGACCTGCTCAGCCGTCACATCGAGGTGTGTTACTGCACGCAGCGAGGTATAGTTGGCATCTGTGAGAAGCACATTGTTTGCGCGCAAGAGGTCCAATAGTTCGCCGGTCGACTTTCCTGTTCGTGCAATGTCGATGACGACGATATTTGTCTGGACATTCTTGAGATCGATACCGAGCACGGGGTTGTTTGCCACACGCTCAGCGAAGAGACGTGCCTTCTCGTGGTCTTCTTTCAACCGGTCGATGTGGTGCTCGAGTGCATAGAGTGCCCCTGCAGCAATAATCCCGGCCTGGCGCATTCCGCCGCCGAGGATCTTGCGGAAGCGGCGGGCGCGCTGAATCATTTCCTCCGATCCGACAAGTGCTGACCCAACCGGTGCACCCAAACCCTTGGAGAAACAGACTGAGACAGAATCGAAAAACTGCGCATACTCCCGGGGTGGGATGCCTGTTGCGACGGATGCGTTCCAAAGCCGCGCTCCGTCCAGGTGCAGCCGGATTCCAAGCGCTTTGGAAAAATCCCGAATTCTCCTGATCTCCTCGATCGGATAGATCGTACCTCCAGCACGATTGTGGGTGTTTTCCAGGCAGACGAGCGCCGTACGCGGCATGTAATATTCGGAAGGCCGAATAGCCGGTGCGAGTTGTTCGGCGCGCAGAATCCCGTGTTGTCCTGAGATAACGTGGAGCTGAACGTTTGACAAGATTGACGGCGCCGCGGTCTCGTAGTTAAAAATGTGCGAGTCCTTTTCAACGATCACCTCGTCACCGGGTTGGGTATGAGCCTTGATAGCTAGTTGATTCGACATTACGCCCGATGGGACATACAGCGCAGCCGGTTTCCCGAGCAATTCTGCGACCCTCCGTTGGAGAAGGTTGACCGTAGGGTCCTCTGCGAACACATCATCACCAACGGGGGCCTGTGCCATCGCCTGCCGCATGGCATCCGTTGGCCTGGTTATTGTGTCGCTTCTCAGATCGATGATCTCTGTATTCATGTCTGTCCGGATTGTTTGCGCTGAGGAATGAAGGTCAGAAGAAACAAGAGGGTCGCGCAACAGACACACGAACCGGCGAATATGTCACCATGTTGTGCGTAGAAGGTTAACTCCGTGCGAGGCTCAATGCTTCCGTGAAATGTCGATGCAGTATAGAGCTGTGTCCCGTGGCGGAATGATCCGCTCGGATCGACGAGACCCGAAATACCGCCATTCGCGGCGCGAACAATCCATCGCCGGTTCTCGATTGCGCGAATGGATGCGTAGCTGGCATGTTGATAGGCACCGGATGTGTTACCCCACCAGCTGTCATTCGTGATGATGACGAGAAATTGCGCTCCCCGGAGGACGAACTGCCGAACGAAATCAGGATAGACGGATTCGTAGCAAATCATGGATGCGAACTTTCGTTCCGGTCCGTTGGGTGACGGGAGCGAAAAGACGACCGTGTCTCCTCCCTTTCCCCACATTCCGATTCCCACGTTCCACTTGAGTGGCTCGATGAGGAACGTGAACGCGTCTGCGTACGGGATACGCTCCGCGAAAGGTACCAGCACAATCTTCTTGTAGATCGGCCCCACATCTTGCCCGGGCACCAGGAGTGCGGCCGAGTTGAAGTTATCGTAGTACCGATTTCCTGTCCGAGCCCGGGACGATGTGGCTGGCGCATGCGCGCTGTCATAGAAGACCGTGTATGCCAACCCGGTCAGTACCGCGCCGCGCGCCGAATCCAGGTTTCCGCGGAGCCAGCTCCAATACATCCGGTTGCCTGGGAGCAGTATTGGGAATGGTATCGCCGTTTCCGGCCAGACAACCAGATCGAGATCTTGTCCAGCGAGAGATTTCGTCTCACGCATATAGTCGGCCAGTTGCTTCTCGTATGAAATCCAGGGACTCTCATTGCCCGAACGCCACTTCTCCCAAGGATCGATATTCGGTTGAACGACTCCTACACGAAGCGCGTTCGCAGCAGGCGGCGTCTCATATCGTGCCATCCGGACCTTTCCGTAGATCCATGGGCCAAAATAGAGAAGGAGCAAGGCAAGAAGAGCCAGTGCGACGGATTGCGAACGGAATTTCCAGCTCTTCGTTGCCAGTTTGGTGATGAGGACAAATCCGATGACATTGAAGCAAAGGATCAGAAAAGAGATTCCGTATGTCGATGTGAACTCCGCAATCTGGATACGCGGCAAATCGTAGGCCTGACTGTTGCCCAGCGTGACCCACGGAAAGGAGAATTCGCTCAACGAATGAGAATATTCGTAGCTGATCCAGGCGAGAGGCAGAAACGCCAGACCTGCAACGAGGCCGAGTCGTTTCCGTACCCGGATATAGAGAAGGATGATCACCCAGTAGAACATCGGATGGATGAGAAGCACGGCCGCACCGGCGATCATCATCCAGACATCCCTTCCTACGACAAATCCCCCAATCCAGTAAAGCGTCAAGGCGTGAAAAATGAAGAACGACACATAGGAGTAGCGCAGCGTCCTCCACGTTCCCTCCACCGTCTCGAGGAGAAGGAGAAGCGGGATGAGGCTCACGTAGGCCAGCGAATGGACGGGCGAAGGGGGAAATGACGCGCCGAGCATTATTCCAGACGAAGCCGCGAGAGCGAAACGATGCCACGCACCATCCATGGAGAGATGTTCAGAACCCTGGGTCTTCATTTATGGACCGTTCTTGAGAAACAACCTCGTCGGGCCCACCACTCTTCAACCTGGCGGAACACGATGATGACCACACCCCCGATTGCGAATCCGATCACTGCGCCAGCAGCGACATCGGAAGGATAATGGACGCCCACGTAGACGCGGGAAAACGCTATCAGAGCGGCAAAGGAGAAAAATGCCCAGGACCATCTCGGCAGGAAGTACGCGAGCACGATTGCCGCGGAACAATTATTGACCGCGTGCGATGACGGAAACGAAAAACCGCTTCCACAGCTCACAAGGAGATGGACATTCGCGAGCTCATGGCAGGGGCGCGGGCGCTCAATGATAAACTTAAGAAACGAACTGTTCAACTGATCGCTCAGCGCGATCGTTGGAAGAAGCAAGAGGGCAGCGATTCGGCCATGACGGCCGCTTTTCATCAGCAGCAAAAACCAGAGTATTCCGACGAGGACCAAGGCGGCCGGTTTCTTGTTCAGGTCTGTCAGAAACGGAAAGATCGCGTCGAAGAACCAATTCCGCAATCCCTGATTGCAGAAGTAGAACAGATTCCGGTCCAGATCCATGAGGATCTCGTTCACTGATAGTCCCTTGCTCTCAGATATCGTTCAAGTGATCTTCTTTGTGCCGCCGTTTGCCCGCAATCTGTAAAACACATAGCGGCCAATGAACAGGAGAACGACAACCGCGAGGATTCCTGTGACCGCCTTGCTGTATGTTTCCAGATATGCTGCAATCATCTGCCAGTTTTCGCCGAGTTCTTTACCAGCGAAAAGAAGAAGAAAGTTCCATACGAGTGCGCTCACGAAAGAAAGCGCTGCTGTCTGCGCCAGGGGCAGCTTAGACATCCCGGCGAAGAAGGAGACGACTGCGCGCGTGCCCGTCAAAAAACGGTTGATCACGATCAGAACATATCCGTACTTGCGAAACCACCCCTCAACTTTGTGGACGCTGTCAAGCGGGATGAAGCGGAGCTTGCCGGTTTCCAGAATCCTTGCTCCGAACCAGTCACCGACTTTGTACATGACAACGAAGCCCGCAGTGCTGCCAATCGTAGTCACCACAAGGGCGGCTGTGAAATTGATGGTCCCTATTCCGACAAGTGATCCGACAAAAAGCACAACCACATCACTGGGCAATGGAGGAAATATGTTCTCCATGAAGGCGAAGCCGGAGACTGACAAATACACCCAGATGGGATTGAGGGCCAGGAGGTGACGAATGAATTCTTCCACGGATCTCTTTCAGGTTTTGGAGGGAAGGATGGTTGCGATGGCAAGAGCAGCACACCCCTCTCCCCTGCCAATAAACCCAATTCCTTCATTCGTGGTTGCTTTGATGGAGATTTGCCCTGGCTTCAGGGCCAATGCTGTGGCGATGTTGTAGATCATCTGAGGCGAATACCTGAGAACTTTCGGCTGCTGCAATATGATGGTGGTATCAAGATTGACGATGCGAAAGTTGTGTTTCGTGAGCAGGCGTCGCACGTTCCGAAGCAAGCGAAGACTGGAGACGTTCTTGTACTTTGCACTCGTATCAGGGAAGTGTTTGCCGATATCACCCAGCGCCGCGGCCCCCAGAAGCGCATCACACAGTGCATGCAACAAGACGTCCGCGTCTGAATGCCCGAGGAGCCCGAGTCGGTACGGGATATGAACGCCCCCGAGGATGAGCTTTCGCCCGATGGTGAATGCGTGCACGTCATATCCAATCCCGACGCGTGGAACAGCGCTTCCTGCGTCAACGGATTTCGAACGCCTGATAACGGTTCTTGAAGTCTTGCCACTCAATTTTCAAGTCCTTTACGTGAGCAGATCGTGGTCCCACCTTGATCTCCTTGATCAGTTCTTCGACCATGGAGCGGTCTCCTTCGGCTTCGATTTCAACATCAGAGTTATACAGATTACGAACCCACCCTTTGAGGCCGAGCCTCGACGCGTGGCGATAGACGAAGTAGCGGAATCCAACCCCTTGCACGAGGCCTTGAACTGTCATGTGCACGCCGATCTGCATAGCTCAGTCTCAAAGTACGAGTTCTCACATCAAAATCAAAATGATCCCTGTCTCCGATTCTGCCAGATCCGGTCCACCGTTTCCATTGCCGGACGTGCATCTTGATTAACAAGGTTGCCGACGAGTGCGAGAACCGACTTGAGCACACGGGGTTTGACACCAACCCTCAAGGCACCACGGAGATGAGAATAGAGCTGTCGATTGTAGCCATCGATGAAGAGAACGACAACGTTGACGACCTCACGTTCAGACAGATGAAGACCTGGGCGCGCCATGATCGTACCGTAGGCATCTTCGGTAATCCTCCGGCCGAGTCCCGTTTCGAGTTCTTCGAGGCGAAAGACGAGCTTCTCAGTCTGCTTTCCGTACACCCTGGTGAGAATGTCCCTCCCCTCTGAGATGGCAACCCCCCGCTTGTGCTGAAATGAGTTCTGCCGTCTTTTGTTCCCTCTGAAGGACGCGAGCCTTTCGAGCCCGTCTAACATTGTTGGATAGCCAAGGAACAACGACAAGTGGATGAAGAGCTCGGAGAAGAAACGGATGGGGAGTCCCCCTTGGCGAAGCGAACGTTCTATGTGAACAAATGCCTTCGCTCGATCACGGGTCGCATAAAGAGCCGACACAATTGCAACAAGGTGGAAACGAATTGGTAACGAGCGTGACTGAGTGGGCATGGAACCGTTCAGTGTGATAACACAAAAGGGACGAAGGTGCTCTTCGTCCCTTTACAATGTTGCTCGATGTGGTTTTGCAGCGAGTCAGACTGCTGCGCACGTTGGAGTGCCCGGAACGAGACTTGAACTCGTATGCCCTTTCAGGCGCCGCCCCCTCAAGACGGTGTGTCTGCCAATTCCACCATCCGGGCAATAACAAATCAAGAATCAATTATCGGAATGCAACGCGGTACTCACGCCGTGTCAATCTTCGATCTTTGATCTGCCATCGTGAGCGTGGATGGTCTCGAACCATCGACCCTCTGCTTAAAAGGCAGATGCTCTACCCCTGAGCTACACGCCCAACTAACTATGATACCTGCACCAGGTGAGGTTGAAACTGGTCAGCAGACTTCAGCCTGAATCAAGCTAAAAAAAATGAAGGAAAAAAACAAGACTCGGTTTCGCAAGTTGACCGAATCACAGTGAAAAACCTCAATCCGATTACCCAACACACCCGCGTTCGCGAAATTCAGTTTGTCTGCGGTGGATCTGTCGCAGGCGTTGTGCTCGGCTGAGTTTCCGACTTCTGACGATACAGTATTCCGAACGGGATAATGACGCAATAACCCAGGACAAGCAGGATCGGTGCCACAACCAACGGCATGGTCCCATCCCACGGTGTTTGGCTCAGGGCAACATAACCAAGAATGATTACGAGTAAGCCAAGTCCAAGGATTTGATAGTTCCTTTTCGTGAATGGAAGTGCCATCGCTGGCGCTTTCTTTCTAGCAGCGACTTTTGACGTCACACGTGCCATAAGCTTCTCCTTAACTCCGCTTTTCAATAAAAAGCCCAGCGTGGGGGGTACGCCGGGCTTGACCGTTCTATGACGACAGTCAGGGGAGTAACCGTCGCCTGGGTCGAAAATAAATTTACACCATTTCTTGTGAATGTCAAGACCTTGGGTGCCATAGCGATTATGAGAGTGAACGAAGCCCCGTTACAAGCCTTCCATCGATAAGCTGGAGCACGCGATGTGCCCGCTTGGTCAGATCGAGATTATGAGTTGCGATGACGAACGTGAGGCCTCGTTTTTGGGCCAAATCGGCCAGCAATTGGTGAAGTCTCTGGCTGTTCTCCTCGTCGAGGTTTCCAGATGGTTCGTCTGCCAGGACAAGGCGCGGGTCGTTCATGAGCGCCCGAGCGACAGCGACGCGTTGCTGCTCACCACCGGAGAGTTCGCTGGGCTTGTGGTCGGTACGTTCCTCCAACCCGACTTCCTGAAGCAGTGTCGTTGCCCTGCGCTGAGCTTCCGGGAATTTCTCGCCTCGAATCAGAGCTGGCATCGCAACATTTTCGAGAGCGGTGAACTCAGGTAGGAGATGATGAAACTGGAAAATGAATCCAAGTGTCTGGTTTCGAAAACCGGCCAGCTCTTCCTCTGAGAGGACACTGAGGTCAAGGTTGTCCACTACAACTTTCCCTGACGACGGTCGATCAAGCCCTCCCAGGAGATGCAGCAGTGTGCTCTTGCCTGAACCTGAGGGTCCGACAATGACAGCCATCTCCCCCTCCCTCACTTCCATATCCAGTCCCTTGATCACGTGCAGGCGCTGATCTTTTCCCATGGGATACTCCTTGTGCAGAGCCTCGGCACGGAGCAGGATCTTCTTTTCGACTATTCCCATCGAATTGCCTCCACAGGAATGAAACTTGCCGCACGCCTCGCCGGATATAGTGCCGCGATGGAACACAACCCAAGTGCGGTTATGGCAACAATGATGAGGTCAAGGATATGCACCTCGACTGGTATCGCGGGAATGATGTAGACCGTGGGGTCGAGCGGGAACAGGTGATAGTGGTCCTGCATCCAAACGACAGCGAGGCCGAGGAGCAGGCCCAGCATGCTGCCGAGCACTCCAACAAGGACTCCCTCAAACATGAAAATCTTGATGATGCTCTTGTTCGTGGCTCCCATTGACTTGAGAATCCCGATATCTCTCATTTTTTCCACCACCGACATCGTCAGCGATCCGAGGAGGTTGAAGGATGCGACACCGATAATGAGGCAAAGAATGATATACGCCATCCATCGCTCGATCTTCATTACAGAATAGAGGTCCCGATGGAGATCATACCATGTCAGAATTCGGAATTGATCACCGAACTTGCTACCAAGCTGTTCCTTGAACGATTCTGACTGGCTGATGGATCGAAGCCGCAACTCGACCCCGCTAATCCGGGTAGACATCCCAAACAACGATTGTGCAGCTTCCAGGTTCACAAAGGCATAGTATGAATCGTAGTCCTTGTTGTTTGATTCATAGATGCCGACCACGTGAAACCTGCGAATCAAGGGCTGGCCTAGCTGAAGCAAAGCTACCTCTGAGCCAGCGAGGCTGACGACCGATACCGTGTCGCCGATGACTGCACCCATTC
>Ga0208045_1000008_pt1 | contig 122486 bp, 106 predicted proteins | sample PL_2010_200m_FD_184160 | JGI IMG/M metagenome (GOLD analysis project Ga0208045, IMG submission 184160) | Freshwater microbial communities from Powell Lake, British Columbia, Canada to study Microbial Dark Matter (Phase II) - PL_2010_200m... | ecosystem: Environmental > Aquatic > Freshwater >...
ATATATAAGAATGCAGAATTTCTGATTTATTCTATATTTATCGAGACAAAGGATAATACTCATTCTATCCGGACAGGTATCCATCAAGCGAAGAAGGTTAACTTCAAACACTTCCGGGATGCGATGCCACATTCTCCAAATCGTCAATCCTGGAGGCACCGGGCCGAATAACCATCCGCCTTGTATGTGTAGTCCCGGTGCACACTCGGGTTATAGCAGTAGAGGTCTCGGAACCACGTGTAAGTAACATCGAACTGCGACGACGACCAGAATAGGCCGTTGTTCCCAAGATAGTAGAAAGCGCCATAGATGTCCCGGTAGCCGCCCGGCAGACCAGTAAAGCCACTGCTGTTCGTGGCTCCGGCATTTGGAGTATTCCATAGGCCTGTACCAGCCTGCATAGTACCGGTAGATTTCATCTTTCCACCTGCTACCAATTCACCTCCGAGATAATCTGTCAATGTCGTCCACTCTGCATCAGAGGGCAGATGCCAACCGTCGGGACATATTCCTTTGGCTCCCTGCGTTGTCACATATTGCATCATCTCATCCCACTGGTACAAACCTCCGTAAGTGGTGCAATTGTTCACATCGTCGCTATGACAGTACTTTTCGATGATTCCATTGTTGGTCTGGTTCTGAATACCATTAATGCGGACTCCAACATTCAGGTTTTCTGCCATCCATGTCTGGACGCCTATCTCTACGATTGTATAATTGTTACCATCGTTATCCGTACATGTTACAAAATTGAAAGTTATTGTTTTACTGCTGGTTGGTACATCGGGAACAAGGGTGCTGTATATTCCCGAAATACCTTTGTAAAGTAATTGATCGCCAGTGGTGTATGGCATATCAATCGTTGCTGCAGTACTTTTCAAAAGACTACTTGTGGTATTCTTAAGAGAAGAAACATACTCAATTCCTGCATTGCTTTGCAGCTTGCATAAACTTATCAGCTTTGCGGAATAGTTATAGTTTTTACCGGTAACTTTCACAAAATACATTCCCTGATTAAGACCGTGAACACGAAAACTATGTTTGCCAGATGAAAGTATGGAGCTGATTTGATAAACAGGTTTTCCGGATAAATCAGAAATACATATTACAGCACTACCGTTTCCCGGTGTAACAAATGTTAACATTGACTGCTCTGTCATTGGGTTTGGGTAAATTTGCAAGGTCCTATTATTATTATCCGGGTTGCCAATTCCTACTGCTTCGATTAAATGTAAAGTATCTCCCCCGTTTAGGGTAACAGTAGCCCCGCTTGATAAGTTATCAATTTTTACGGTGTCTACTACATTAGTTTCGCCTGTGCCTGCAAAACTAATAAGATAGTCTTGCGCCTGAGATTTCAGAATTGCAAGCACTAGGAAAATGATAAGAATAGATTTTTTCATAATTATCAGTTTTAAAGGTTAATAAATAGGGTCTGGTGAAAAAGTCAAATTCTGATTTTAAAAGGATCCCAATGGGAGGTAAAAATAAAAAAATCCGGGTCATCACAATAATGCGTACCTGATTTAAGAATTGAAGAGTCAACCATCATAGGCACAATAGGGCACATTAGTATCCTTTTGATAATTTGGCATATAGTTCATTGACCATTGTTTACGGAATCTTTTGTTGTAAAACCATGTTCAATCCTTTTTCCTTAAGGAGATAAGTCAAGCATTTTTCGTATATACTCTCAAGCAAACCGAGTCCCAGTTCTTCATGGACTTCAATGGCAGCGCCAATAATAGTATGAGTCAATTCATTTAAATATTTCTGTGTCATCTTTTAATAGTTCAATAAAGTATACAAATCTTCTATTGTGGCCTAATGTGCCTATTGTGGTGAAAAAAACATAGAAATAAAAGTACGCATTATTGCGAAGAACCTTTATATTTACCATCTGCTACTGCTTTTACTGCCCGTATGATGCTGTTATAACCTGTACACCGGCAAAGATTGCCGTGCAAAGCTTCCCGGATCTGATCAACGGTCGGTTTCGGGGTTTCCCGCAGGAAGGCAGTGGCAGACATCAGCATTCCTGAGGTACAAAATCCGCACTGGAATGCGCCGAAATCCAGAAAAGCCTTTTGCAGAGGGGTTAATTCTCCGTTTTCGGCAAGGCTTTCGACAGTCAGTACCTCGCACTCATCCGCCTGCATGGCGAGAACCGAACAGGATTTCACCGCCATCCCATTTAAAATCACCGAGCATGCACAACAGGCTCCGGTACTGCACGCCCGTTTGGTGCCGGTAAGTTCCAGCTCATTCCGTAACACTTCAACCAGCAATCGTTTTGGCTCGATATACAGCTCGTGGTATTGATGATTGACCGTAATACGCAACAATTGTTTTTCCATAAATATAACCCTTATTTATTACCGTTTCATGTAAGTTAGAGCCTGTTCCCAGGCTTTCTTCACCATCCTTTTAGTCAACACCTCAGCCAGATATCTTCGATAGGTTTCGGAGGCATGAATGTCGGAGACAGGATCGGCCAATTCTGAAGCTTTTTCCCCGGCTTTTTTAAGGAGGCTGTCCGTAAGTTTTTTCCCCATCAGGATCTGTTCAGCTTCTTTTATCCGTAACGGTTTTGATGCGGCTCCTCCGAGAACGATCCTGGCATCTTTGCAGGAGTCGCCATCCTTGGTCAGCGTGATGGAGACAGCAGCCGATACGATGCCCTGGTCATTCTGGATAATATTGAATTTCTCATAGGCTACGGCTGTCAGGGGAGCGATAATGGGAATCTGAATTTCGAGCAGAAGTTCTCCATCCTGGAGTGCAGTTTCAAAATAATCCACAAAAAAATCTTCCAGGAGCAGGTTCCGTTCTTTTTTCTTGTCAGCGATTTTAACCAATGCATTCAGGGCAATAAAGACGGGCCCCGGGTCACCCGTTGGATCTCCATGACAAAGATTTCCACCAATAGTACCCCAGTTTCTGGTTTGATTGGAAGCAATGTTCTCTTCCATATACACCAATATGGGGTAATGCTTTTTAATAATTTCTGATTTTTCTATATCCCTGTGAGTAGTGGCAGCTCCGATCTTTAATCCTGTTTTTAGATCAAACTCGATATAACTCAGCTCTGTCACTTTTTTGATGTCGATAAGATTTGCCGGGGCCACAAGCCCCTGCCTCATGAGAATAAGCAGGGACTGACCTCCGCAGATTATTTTATAATCATCTTTATATTTATCGAGCAGGTCAAGCGTTTCCTTAACTGTCCCGGCCTTGAAATAAACAAAATCTCGTATCATGGGATTTTCGTATAAGTTCTTTCTGCCAATGTATTAATTGCTACCCAGGTTGGACTGGGAGTAAGATTTGCAGGCATGGTGAATGGTTGCACCCCCCTCAGGCCTGCACATTGCTTCTTTCCGTTTTGTTGGTCACCCAGATATCCCCGGTAGTTGGTGTGAAAGCATAAATAATAGTGACGACCTCTGTACTGAGGGCACTCAAGACATAATTTTTCCGAAAAGGGGCATAACATGTTGCTTTTTGCCATTCGTCGTTCTTTTAAGATAAAATCACACCAGCCATGTTTTGGTATACGCTGAGCCGATAGCGCCTTTTTTAAAAAGGGCTGTGGTCATAAAGGTACCTGAGAGTTTGCACTGTATTGAAATCGCTTCAGCAAGCGAGGCATTGCATGAATTCTGAATGCTGTTAATAATGGCCTTCCTCGCTTCCAGCAATCCGGGGTCATCTGAATCTCCGAGTCCGGGCAGGTTTTTCGTAACATCTTTCAGAGGATCCTGAACCACTTCACGCTTTTTCAACCCATGTTCGGCGCCGGAAGCCAGTTTCCATGCCATTTTAATGGTTTCTTCCAGTGGGCCGGCGAAATCGGTAAGCCAGCCGACAGATTCTTTTGCCCTGACGGGTTTCCCTGTCAGCAATAACCGAAGCAGGTTGGGATACTTTTCAGGTGTCACTTTCCGAAAGGGCCAATGACAGCCTTCCATACCCGGGATGACAGGCAGGGTGACCTCCGGCATACCAAGGGCCGCATTTTCTTCGGCAACAATATAATGACAATGCATCATCAATTCAAGAAATCCTCCCAGGCAACGCTTTCCGTTAATGAACCCGACGGATGTTTTGAAATCAGAATGCAGTCTTCTTGCAGTGGCTGACCAGATGTTACAAAGTTTAATCCCGTTTGAAGCATCTTCGATGGCAGGGAAGAAATCGGTGGTATCGGCTCCGATCATCTGGGTTGAAAGATGGAAATCGCCTGTTACAATTACCTGTTGAATACCTGCCGATTTGAGCCAGTCAATCGCCCGGTTCAATTCAGCATTTACATCATAGTTGTAGATTTCACGATTAATTGAAATTACCCCGACTTTTCCATCGTGTTCAGCATTCACGTATAATTGCTGCCATTCGGGTGTGTCAATTTTGTCAAAGACTTCGGGATACCAGGCTTTTTTTGCGGTGGAAGGCTGTAATTTATGGTAGTCCTGTACCAATTTACGTGCAGCATCTGCTCCGTAATTACGGATAGTCGCCAAAATTCCTTTTCTGAACTGTGCGCATAATTCACCTATAAGATTCATCTGTGAAAGATGGGTACGGTTTTCATGGATCATAAGACTGGTCATCTGGAAGAGGGCCCCGAGGATCCAGGCATTGAATTCTGCCGTCTCTTCTTTGTTCATCGACCAATCGACCAGCGGACGGAAGTGATCAGGCGGATACCAGTTTTGTCCGCTATCTTTCTTTTCATCGAATGTGGAAGTCGGAGTAAACAGTTCTCCATAATGGTTACTTAAATGATGAAGGCATGACCATGACAGGAAGTTGGCTCCGGCCGCCCCGATCGCGTCATGTGCCCGGAAGGGGTTCGGACCTATATATTTACGGATATATTTATCCGCCTTCCAGAAGGGCATATTGGTCGCATCACAGAATCTTGTTCCTGCCAGTGTCAGTCCACAGAACAGGACATCGAGAACAAATGACCAGTTATCGCCAACAGGTATGGGAATCAACCCCAATGCCCAGAGAAGCTGGGAACTTGGGGAAGGTTCGGGCTCCACGATCTCCCAGATCTTATTGATCTCGTGAGGGAATGCCGGATGGGCGATGCCAACGCCGAGAGCAGAGCGCGGGAATCCTGAAGTGACCGACCAGATATCTATTTCGGGGAATTTTGACCTGAAAAGGGTATAATGGTCTTTTTTAATATCGAGAATTTCAGGGATAGCTTCGAGCAGGAACCTGGGATTATGTGCCGACAAAGCTTCCGGAAGGTCTTTCCCATCATAGGAATACTTGATAATATTTCCCATGACTTTATTTGCGTTTCCTTTGCCGAACGCCCGTACAAGCCCCGGATATTGTTTTGCCATTCCATCGGGTACGCCGGGGAAATCAAGCGCTACAATGGGAACTCCGTAGGGTTCAAGCCGGGAACCAAGTTGCATGGCTTTCCCGGCGCCCACTATACCATTGGCTCCTGAAATAACGAGGGCGCCTCTGTTACCGGAGGTACCGAAAACCCGGTCAACCAGTTCATCCGGTGTAACCGGAAGCTTTCCGTGTTGAAAAATTTCTAGTACTGAACCAAGCCCCAGTGTCTGGAGTGTGGATGGTCTCATTTGATTTATCATGACTTTATCTCCATTTTTCTTATGAAACTTTAAAAATTCCTGCAGTACCTACATCACCGGCAGCACATCCGAAGATCAGTACATAACCTCCTCCCAGATCTACCGCTTCTTCCAGTGATTCGATCAGGATCCGTGTAAGTGTCGGTCCCTGGGGATGCCCCCATACAAGCGAACAACCTGTTTTATTCATGTTGCGCCAGTCGTAATTCATGATTTTCGCGAATATCGCATCGTTCACGGCGAATGGATTATGATTTTTCACAACTGCCATGTCGTCCATTGTCAAACCTGTATGCTGCAAGAGCTTCTTCACCGCAAGTCCGGGAGACTCAGGCATGAGTCCCGGGAGTGCACGAATATCCACTTTGGCAATAAATTGAATAGTAATCCCGGGATTCAGGCTTAATTCCTTCGCTTTCTCCGGGGAAGTTACAAGAAGTGTTGCCATTCCGTCTGACGCATGTGTTTGCCCTCCTGCTGTCACACAGGTATCCAGTTCACGCATATCCTTCAGCGCCTGAAGGGTTATCTGGCGGACGCCGAAGTCATCATCTATTTTCCCGGCAAGTCTTCCCTGTACATTCAAAATTTCGAACGGGAAAAGAACACGATTAAGGAAACCTGAATTTTTAGCCTCAAAATATTGTTTATACCTCAGGTACGTGAGCTCGTCAACTTCGGAACGGTCAATTTTGTATTTCCTGGCGGCTATGCCAGCGGTAGCAATCATGGCACCACCGGTAGCCGGATCAAAACCGAAATTATCCCAGACATCAACCAGGGCTTCGGTTCTCCGGTAGGAGCGGCGTTCAGGAAACACACCTACCGGCGAATCACTGGTCCTGTCGAAGGTCAGTACTCCGACGGTATCGTATGACCCTGAATTTACTTCAGAGCCTGCCAGTATGACCGAGGTAAGTCCGGTAGCACATGCCTGTTCCATATGATACCCCGGGATCCTGTGACCCAAACAGCTTGCAATGAGTGGAGCATTCCAGAATTTCCAGTGATACGGGATGGTGGACCCTATGACGAGATATTCTAATTTTTGCCTGGGCACTTTCCGTTTTCCCAATATGCTTGCCATGGCTTCCCCTGCAAACTGACCTATATTTACCTCGGATAATGCTGAGGTCTGCCATGCCGGAAAATAGCTGCTGCCCCATGTGCCGTATGGAATTCTTGCTTTGGGAAACATGGATTCAACTTCTTTCATTTATACCTCCTTGTTACTATTTATTTTCATTTCTCTGCTTTCGGATTATTTAAAAGTACACAGCCATAAGCGGCCAAAAATTGCGAATGCTCCGGGCTGTCGGAATCTGGGTATCGTTCCTTGAACAGGCTGATGATCGTCGGGTGCATGGCGGGCAACCCGCCGGTTATCACCAGATGATCTTCCACAAGGGAGAGCTCAATCGATCGTAAAATAATGGAGTTGTAGATGCCAATGATAATATTGGGCAAGGTCGCCCCGTTTTTGATCATCCCAATGATTTCCGAGATTGCAAAAACAGTGCAATAGCTGTTGATCTTCACCTCCTGGGTGGCATTTTTGGCAAACTCCGTAAATTCCTCGGGAGTCACATCCAACCGGAACGCGATCTCCTCCAGGAAAGAACCTGTACCGGCTGCACACTTCCGGTTCATCTTGAATTTATCGACCTGACCACGTGCATTCACCTGGATGAATTTTGTGTCCTGGCCGCCGATATCAATAATGGAGCAAGGGCGTTGGTAGATCTCGTAGACAGCCTTGGCAAGAGAGATCAGTTCTGAATTGGAAACAAACGGAACATCGATCTGCTCCCGGCCGTAACCACTGGTGTATGCAGGATATTCAATCTCATGATTCTCCGCGAAATAGGAGACGATTTTCTCCGAGGCTTTACGGAAGTCATACCCCGTTTTCACACAGTGAAATGCCACCATCCGGTTGGCTGAATCAACCAGCACCCCTTTTGTATACGAAGACCCGAGATCAATCCCCAATCGGTACATAGTCTGTTTCGTGTTTCGCGTTTCGTGTTTCGGGTTTCGTGTTTCCTAATTTCCCCCTCTTCCCTCGTCCCTCTTCCTACATTTTTCCTGCCAGCTGATCGATAAACGTTTCGATGGCAATGATACTCTGCTCTTCACTGTAACAGCGGGGATCGTTGAGATCGCCGTTGATCTCAAGGTACGGGATCCCGGTTTGTTTGAACAGACGGTTCTGCAACCCGAACCGGTTATTTGAATTCCGTGCGCAGGTCTTGGAGTCATGGTAGATGATCCCCTGCACGGTGAATTCCTTAAGTAGTTGTTCCAGGATCTTTTCTTTCACTGTATCCGACCTGACAATAAAGAGTTTGCTGTAGGCCAGGGCAGAGGATTCAAACGGATCAGCCGGATCCAGGTCGTCAAACACCCAGCTGTTGCAATAGGTGGAAGCGACAATGCAGGTATCAAGTTTAGCGAATAATTTGGCAAGGCTGCTCAGCCGGTACCAGATTGGCATCCCCTCCCAATAAATTCTGAATCGTTCATCGGGAACGGCACTGATATTCGTGTTGACCCGTTCTTCCAGCTCCGTCAGAAGGATTTTATAGTAGTCAACGGCATACCTGGTCCCCCGCATGACAACAATGGGGCCCATGTGGATTGCAGAATCAAAGAAATTGACAGGGGACGGGATATGCCTCGCCTTTTCCAATACATGTCTCCATAATACGCAGCCATCATGAGATAACCCGACGGTTTCCCGGAACCTGTCCATGTCGAATTTTCGTCCCGCCACTTTTTCAACCTCGGGAATGATACGATGGTACTGGTCCGATACGCTTCTGATGATCTCCGGGCTCAGGTCGGGAATGCACAACGGGGTATGGATCCCCACGATGGGAACCTGAAAATGCCTGGCATAAAAGCTGAGCCAGTCTTCCACTTCCTTGCATTGGTTGGTATTATAAACCAGGATATCGGGACGGGGAATTGAACTGAAACCGCTTTTCTGGAGAGGGGTCTCGTTTTGCAGGAAGGCCCCGATGTCGCTGGTCAGGTAAGAACAGATATCCGGTGAATATCCGTGTGCGACGGCAGTGGGGATGTACTTGTCGGCATTTTTGCCGGCACCCAGCATAGCTCCATGGTTTTCCGGAAAATAGACTTCGAAGCCCAACGAATACAACAATTCGGCCGGTCCCACACTGGTGCACCAGGCGATCTTCCGGCTCCGTGTCTCAGCCGCCTCTTTCAGCCTCGCAAAATAAGCATCCATCGTATTGCGGAGGTCCCCCGCCGACCGCAATTTTACGAGTTCGGTTTTGTCTTGTGTTAGTTTGTCACTCATTCTTTTATCTTATTGATTTTCCCAGACCGGTTTCCGTTTCTCCAGAAACGCATTGATCCCCTCATTGCCATCATGGGTTTCCATCAACTCCTTCACATACATCTCCGTAAAGTCCGGAAGATGCTTCAGCATGAAGAAATCAAAGGAGGCCCTGGCCGCCCGTGTGGCGTACCGAAGGGATGAAGCGCTTTTCCCGAGGATGTTTTTCCGGATCCATTCATCGGTGGCGGCATCCATAGCGGCCTTGTCTTCAAAAACCTCATTGACAAGTCCAAGGGATTTTGCCTCATCAGCTGAGATGATCTTCCCGGTGATCAGCAACTCATCTGCTTTGGCATTGCCTACCTTCAACGGAAGTATGACGGAAGCCGGGGGGGCAAATACTCCCAGGAGGATCTCCGGCTGGCCGACCTTTGCCGTTTTATCAGCAAAAATGAAGTTGCAGGCAAGGGAAAGCTCAAACCCGCCTCCCAGACATTGTCCAGATACTTTCGCCAGGGTAGGAATGTGAAGGTCAATGAGTGTGAAAAACATCCTGTGAAATCCCTCCAGCATCTCAGCAGCTTTTTCTTTCGTATGTTCGGCTACACTGGCACCGTAAGAGAAATTATTTCCCGCTCCTTCAAATGTGATCAGTTTGATATCCTTATTTCGCCTCAGTGATTCCAGGAGATCTGAAATGTCCTTCATCATGATGCCGTCCAGGATATTGGCCTTCCCGTCATCCAGGATCACCCGGGCAACAGCATCATTATATAAAAATTCAACATTGATTTTTTCCATGATATTTCGACTTAAAAAGGAGTCAGTCCTCTCTCTTTTTTAAACCACAATAGTCACAATAGTTCACATTAGGTAAAATAACGACCTTTATTTCTATTGTGACCTACTGTGCCTATGTGGTGAATTTCTGTTATATAAAATTTTGCGCCTTGGCGTCTTAGCGGTGATCATCCGTTTATTTCTTGAATTGTGGAGAAATTGCCTCGATGAGTTCATCGTTCCATTCATGGCCCTCTGCCAGCATCTGCCTCAGCTTGATGAAATCCACTTCGCGGTTATCTCTCGGCCCCTCATTAAATGCCCTGAAACCGGCTTTGGCTTCGGTCATCATGTTCAGGGCAAGCCAGTCACGGTTGTTTTCCTTGTTTTTATCCCAGTGTTCCAGTTTGTGTTTGCGCAGGGAGTTAAGCGTTTTGCTCAGGCAGTTTGGCATCAGGAGCATTAGTTTGGTGCATAAACGTTCCACAGCCTCATCTAAGAGCGAAAGGTCCATTTCCCCCGATTTCATCAGTTCCTTTCCTTTCACCAGTTCTTCTCCGGCTTTCATCTTTCCATAAACGATCTGGCCCTTGCTGTCCACCCACTGATCAGTGTAAACCAGCGGATTCGGGATGAATGTTCCATTGACTTTCAGCGCCGGAATCACTTCGGTAACTAATCCCCAGCGGAGGGCTTCGTAAGCCGACCAGGGGTCACAAACGGTACAGGAGTACATGGCATTCTCGATGCCTACATATAGCGGCAGAAAATCGGTCGACCCTCCGTCGGGTGCACTGCCATGTTTCGGACCGGCCTGGCCGAACCTTGCGAAATCCTGTGCAACGGAAAAATCACAGGCCATCCCGATCTCCTGGCCACCCCCGATCCGCATCCCGTTCACCCGGCAAACAACCGGTTTGTCGTTCATGAGGATGGAGGATACCATGTCGTTGAACAGACGCATGTATTGTTTGTATTCCTGGGGGTTGGCTGCATAATATTCAGCATATTCCTTGGTGTTTCCCCCGGTGCAGAAGGCTTTATCCCCTACCGCTGTGAATACGACAGCAGTGACACTCCGGTCGTTGGAAGCCTCCCGCATGGCAAGGATCACCTCTTTAACCGCATTGGTCGTATAGGAGTTGTACTGTTGGGGATTGTTCAAAATGATCCAGGCGTTGAACAGACCCTCCACGGGATTACCCTGAAGATCCTTGCACGGACGCTTTTCGAACAGGATCTCCTTATAGGTAATGTCGGTAAGATTGTGGCTAGCTAACATGGTTTCTATTTTTTTTGGTTACTACTTTTTTGCTATTTAAAATCGGGAACCAGTACGGACCTCTTCAGATAGGCATGGTTCAGGGTATTCCGGAATACCTCGTTAATGGTAGAAAGGGGGAACGTCTCGACAAAATCATCGATCTTCAGCTTGCCGGAAGCTATCAGGTCTACCACTTCGGGGTAAAGTTCCGGTTTGCAACCCCAGGTACCGATCACTTTCGCATCAAATGCCATCAGGTTGCTGAGGCGTATCTCCGTCCGGTCGAGGGTGAATCCGACAATGGAGAGGGTGGAAGTGAAGGTAATCAGATTGAACCCCAGTTCCTGACCCTGTTTGGTACCGGAAACCTCAAAAATCTTCCACCCATAACGGGAAACGCCAAGCCCTTTCGCAATTTCCCTGACCTGGTCTTTGATTGTTTTAATATCCAGGCCTTTCACATTTAACGTTGCATCTATCCCGTTGGTTGCGGCTATTTCGAGCTTGGTATCGTCGATGTCAAGCGCAATCACTTTGGCTCCGAAGATCCGGGCGATCAGTGCCGCATAAATGCCAACCCCACCTACACCTATCACGATGGCCAGATCTCCGGCCTCCAGTTCCGATTTTCGGATTACCTGGTAAGGGGTGGAGATGGCATCGGCAATAACAGACAGTTTCTCGAGCGGGTATTTCGCCAACAGTGTATCGGGAACAGGACACAGAAAACGGGCAGGCACCTTGATGTGTGAGGCAAATCCACCGTGAAAATCATTCCCGGGCATCAGCTGTTTCTGGCACATATTGCTCCGCCCTTTTTTGCACAGTTCACATTCACCGCAGGGGAGTACTGCAGGAATGATCACCTGTTTCCCGACCCATTCTGCCGGGCCGGCAATGACTGTTCCGCTGATCTCGTGGCCCAGGGTCAGGGGAAGCTCTTTTTTTGTTTTCACCCCATAATGCCAGAAACTCAGGTCGGTATGACACACACCGCAACCGGCGATCTGAATCAGCGCCTCATGCGCTTCAAGCACGGGGAAAGGTTCTTCGGCAAGCTGAAAATCGGCATCGGGTGCCGTCATCTGCCAGGAATAAATCGTTGTACTCATTGTCTTTATTTTGTTTTTAGGTGACTCTTTCTACTACCTTACTTGGGTCCAATTACGCCATTTTTACAGGAGATGGCATTGACCAGGTTGGTGAGCACCAGGTTAATCGGGGTTTTAACATAATGCTTCCGGCCATAGTCAACGATCTTACCGTTCATATAATCGATCTCGGTCTCCCGTTGATTGATCAGGTCAATCGCAAGTGAAGGCATGTGGTTCCCTGCACTGCTGAGGTACCTGATGGCCAGCTTGATGAAATTATCCGGTAATTTAATGGCTTCGGCAGCCGACACCTGGACTGCTTCGTACAGAATCTGCTCGATGATCTCCAGGGTATCTTTATTGTTCATGGCCTCTTTCATGGTCAGTCGTGAGATCGCACACAAAGGGCTCAGGGCAGCATTCAGGATGGTTTTTTCCCAGATCTTATCGTTTATCGAAAAGGAGTTCACCTGTTCTGTGGCAAGATCTACACTGGTCAGGGTAGTGGCAATCCACCGTGCAAGCTCTTCCTGAGAATCGTCCATCGAACCAATATAATTCGGAGGATTGAAAAAATTGATCCCGGTTACATTAGGGGCCTGGAGGTTTCCTGCAAAATTGATGACCATTCTCAGGATAAAGGATTCGGGAAAATGGCCCTGGTACTTTTTCCCGATGTCAATCCCGTTCTGGGCGCTTAGAAGAAATACCTTCTTTTTCAGGTTCTCCTCAATGATCTTAACTATCTTATCGACATGATAATCCTTGACGGCAGAGATGAGGATGTCCATATCATGTTCGAGCATCTCCTCCACGGAGTAATACACATACTTGACGAATGATTTCTTCTCAATTTTTGAAACAAGCTCCATCCCCTCTTTCCGGATGAGGTTCAGTTTTTCCCTGTCCAGGTCAGTTACGGCAACTTCACATCCGGCCAGTTTGAAATGCACGGCCAGCGTCTGGCCAATGGGTCCTAATCCGATGATTCCGATGGTGTACATGTTGTTCTCCATGGGTCTACTATTGGTGCATAATGGTTTTCAAATCAAAGAATAATCCTGGCATCTACCACGGAAATTTCATCTTCATAGGCAACGAGCGGATTGAGGTCCAGCTCTTTGATTGCCGGGAAATCCGTTCCCAGCATAGAGATCCGCTGAATGATCTCCATCGCTTTTGCTTTGTTGATCCCTTTCCCTCCCCTGAAACCCTCGATCAACGGAGCGGCTTTGACGGAAGTGATCATCTCCATGGATTCCGTATCGCCGACAGGGGTGAGGCAGAATGCCACGTCCTTGAGGATCTCCACGAAGATCCCGCCCAGGCCGAACATGATGATATGACCCACACCGACAGAAGCTTTTGCTCCGATGATCAGCTCTTGTTCCTTGGGAAGGAATTTCTGGACCAGGAAATGGATCCCGTCTCCCAGGTTCTTTTTCATGGTTTCTGCCACTGTTTCAGCCTTCTGTACATCCGGGATATTTACCGCTACCCCGCCGACATCACTCTTGTGAATGATCTGTTCCGAGTCGGCTTTAATGACGACCGGGAATCCGATTCGGTTTGCTGCATCACAAACCTGATCCACCGTGTGAACCACGGCCCAGGGGGCAACCGGTATCCGGTATGCCTCCAGGATAGCGTATACTTCTCCGGCCGTAAGGACCTCCCTTCCCCGGGACAAGGCCTTTTCTAGAATGGAGCGGACTGCTTCCCGATCTATATCGTCGAACGTTTTCACAATGCTCTCTTTCGCCGACCGTATTCCATGATACCGAACCAGAGAATGGAGCGCCCGGGCAGCCGTTTCAGCGAAGTCAAAACAGGGAATCTCCCCTTCCTTGAGAATGGCCGAAGTGCCGCTCCATTTCTGCTTATCCGTCATGTAATTGCATACGACCGGTTTAGTTCCGGCCTTTGCAGCGGCAACAATTTCACGTGCAACGCTTTCACAATCGACAAACGGAGGGGTGACAAAATTCAGGTAAATACTGTCAAACTGCGGCTCACTTAGCATCACCTCGAAAGCGCTTTTAAACTGTGCGGGGCCGGCGGTGGCCACTACATCCAGGGGATTATGGATGGAAGCTGATTCAAACATGGTCTCTTTCAGGATGGTTTTGGCCCGGTCAGAAAGGGGTGGTATTTCCAGCCCGCAGCTTACCAGTTCATCGATAGCGATGACCGACGGCCCGCCGGTGTTGGTAATGATGCCCACTTTATTCCCCTTGGGTATTGGCTGCGAGGAGAGTGCCACCGCAGCCTGGCACAGATCATCCTGACTGCTGAAGTTGAGGATGCCAGCCTTTTTATAGATGAGGTCCATAGAGATGCTTCCTGCCAGGCCACCTATATGGGAGCGGGAAGCTTCGGCCCCTTTATCAGTCCGCCCGGCAGTAATAGCCAGAATCGGTTTCCGGGCTGTTACCTCTTTCGCTACCCGGATAAATTCCAGCGGATCATTCAGGCTCTCTGCATAGAGTACGATGGCCCTGGTTTCATCGTCTTTTCCGTAATAACTGACGATCTCCGTGATGGATACATCCGATCCGTTTCCATTCGAGGCGTACATCCGCTGGCCGATACCCATATCGAAGAACGCCTGCATGATTACAGCGCCTACACCGCCGCTCTGGGCAACAACAGAGATGTGGCCTGGGTCCGGGTAGGTGAAGGTGAAATTACAGTACGCATTGATGGTTGGATCGGAGTTGATGATCCCCTGGCAATTCGGGCCAACGATCCGGATTCCGTATTTCCGCGCCCTTGCAAGGGAATCATCCTCCAACGCCTGGCCTTCTGCCCCCATTTCCTTGAATCCTGCTGTATTGATAATGATGGCTTTAATTCCTTTCTTCCCGCAGTTCTCAACCTCTTCCGGTACAAAAGGAGGAGGGATCACAATGTGGGCAAGATCGATCTCTCCGGGAACATCCAGAACAGACGGATAGGCTTTCAGCCCCCTGATCTCATCCACTTTCGGGTTGATGGGAAACACCGGACCCCTGAACTGATAATGAAGCAGGTTTTTGACGATGACATTCCCGATAGAGAGTTCCTTTGCTGATGCACCGATCAGGGCTACTGATCTTGGTTTGAATAGTGCGTCAAGATGATCGTTCATGGATCAAAAGTAAAAAAAAATGTCAGAACTTATATTAATTAATTGAACTCTGTAAGTTGAAGTTTATATTTTAAATTTTACTTTTGTTTCCTTTGAATGTTGGATACTAATCGGCGAAAAAATGAGATACGCAGAGACAGGGTTTAATTTAGAAATTGATCTGACCCGGGGAAGCATTGAGCGGGTTGCAACGGATCCGGGAGAAACCGGGCTTTACCTGGGAGGGCTTGGAACCAACGCCAAACTATTATGGGACCGGGTTCCTCCTGAAGTTGAACCTTTTTCTCCCGAAAATCTACTCATATTTGCCGCTGGCCTTTTATGCGGCACCCCTGCTCCAGGTTGCAACCGTACCATTGTTTCTACCATTTCTCCTCAAACCAGGTTAATGGCATTCTCCATGATGGGGGGATTCTGGGCCCCGGAATTGAAGTATGCCGGTTACGACAAAGTGATCCTTCGCGGCAAATCCCCCGGTTTGGTTTATTTGTGGATACACAATGACAAAGTAGAAATCCGTGACGCCTCTCATCTGCAGGGTAAAGGCGCTAATGAAACAGCAGAACTTATTCAGCAGGAGTTGAAAGAACCAAAAGCCCAGGTGGCTGCTATCGGCCTGGCCGGTGAAAACAGGGTTTATTTTGCCTCTATCGAGCAGGGTAGATCCAGTGCCAGCCGGGGTGGAATAGGAGCCGTTATGGGCGACAAAAGAGTAAAGGCGATAGCTGTTCGGGGAACAGGAGACATCAATATTGCCCAATCAGTTGAATTCCTGGCGCTTTGCAATGAGGTGCTGAACTATATCAAAGTCCGGGCAGACAATCCAATCCCGGGAGTAATGCCCATCTTAGCCGGGCTCGGGTCCCCGCAAGAGATGAGAATCCATGATGAGAAGTGGCACACCGAGAGTTTCATGTGGGGTAATTCGCGCGAGCGCAGAAAAGATTTTTGGACCGAAGAGGTCGAAAAGGAGTGGATGGAAACAATGGAAAATGCAAGGACACGCCTGATTAGTTGTTATAACTGTCCGATGAAATGCGCGGCTACAATCTCCTTGCCAGGACTTCCAACTTACATGATGAAATGTTTTTCGAAGCTGACCTACACGATGGCAGCTTTCTCAAATCTGGATTTTGGTCTCAGGATCGCCCAACGTGCCACGGAGTATGGAGTGGATGCATTTTCAACCCCGCAGGTGATGGCCTTTGGACTTGAACTGTACGAAAATGGTATTCTGACTGATACGGATATGAAGGGATTGCCTTCCGATAACGATGAGCGGTTTTTCTGGTTACTTGACAGGATTGTCAGGCGGGAAGGGATCGGAGATCTCCTGGCCAATGGCACCTACTGGGCAGCACAGGAGATTGGCAAGGGGGCGGAAGCTTTTGCGCATAACAATATTAAGAAAACGGAACAAATGCCCCTTAAACTGTCCATGCTGAATCCCATCTATTTCCTTATGTATTGCACCGGAGAAAAGGTGAACATTACTCAGATTGAAGGACAATTCCCGCAGATGCCGTTCGAAACCAGAGAGGAGAGGGAAGAGTTTGTCAAGGACTGGGTCCAGGTCCCTGATGAAAAGTTTAAGGACTATTTCCTGGACTGGGAACTACGCGGAGAAAAGTCATTCCCCTATTACCCGACTGTACAAATGTGTTGTGATATTGTTGACTGGCAGGAAAAGATGCATTACATCGATGATGCCCTTGGTATGTGCGCCGGTTTATCTTCATTCCCGCTGAAGCCGCCCTATCATATCCACAATTACCCGGACTTGATCTCAGCCGGGGCCGGGATTGAGATGGATGAAGCCCGGCTGACAAAGGCAGCTAAACGCTACCGGACATTGGTCAGAGCCATTAATATTCGAAGAGGAATGCGAAGGAAAGATGAGAAACCTCCGGAAAACCACTGGAAAAAAAGATTCCCTGAACTTGAAAAGGAACTCCTGGATACCTATTACACATTCAAAGGTTGGAATAATGAGGGTATCCCAACGAAAGAATCCCTGCATGACCTGGGGTTGGATTATGTGAGCGATGATTTCCTCCAGCGGGGGATCCTGACAGATAGCGACAAGGAGGTGAGCCATGAAGGTTGAAAAGCAAAGCACTGAGCCTGGCGAAGTGAAAAAGCGGATCATTAAAACAATTAAGATTGACGTTGATAAATGCATTGGTTGCATGGCGTGCGAAGTCATCTGCTCCGCCTTTCATGCTTCTCCGAAATATAGCAGTAATAATCCGGCGAGGTCCCGTATCCGCGTGATTCGTGATCCGATCGCAGACATCTATGTGCCAGTTTATGCAGGAGAGTATTCGGTAGCTGAATGTGCTGGCCGGGACAAATATACGATTGACGGAAAGGACTACGACGAGTGTGCTTTCTGCCGGGCTTCCTGCCCTTCCAGAGACCTGTTCAAAGAACCTGACTCAGGTCTTCCCCTGAAATGCGATATGTGTGAGAGTGATCCGCCGCTGGAAAAGCCCATGTGCGTGCAGTGGTGCTTAAATGATGCATTGATTTACGAAGTCAGGGAAGAGGAAGTGGAAGAGGAGGTGAAACTGGAAGATTTGGAGATTGGACTGGAAGCCCTGGCAGACAAATACGGATTGACTAAAATCATGGATATTATTACCCGGATGTCTGCTTCGAAAAAAGGTTAGAGATGCACAAACTTGGAATTTGGAACTTGAGACTTGGAACTTGAAACAGTGGAGAACGTAACCGACTACAAAGAGATCAGTGACCTCATCAAGGATAAGGGTGGAGATTCTTTCAAATTCTGCTACCAGTGCGGAAAATGCGATGTAGTTTGTCCCTGGAATGAACTGCGGTATTTTAGTATGCGAAAGCTGGTCCGGGAAGCTACTTTCGGTATGTCTGAGGTAGAGGCGGATGATATCTGGCGTTGCACTACCTGCGGAAAATGCTCGCAGGTGTGTCCCCGGGATGTAAAACAGGTAGAGGCCGGGATCGCTCTGCGCAGAATAGCTACCGAATATGGTATTTTTGCTGCTACTGCCGATCCTATTCGTGCCATCCGGTCAAACCTTACCAGTGAAGGGAACCCATTTGCTGAAGATCGGCAAAAGAGGGCAGACTGGGCCGAAGGTCTTTCGGTAAAACCCTTTACCGGGACGATGGAGATTTTATATTTTCCCGGCTGTTATCTCAGTTACGATCCACGGTTAAAAAAGGTCGCCATTGCCACAGCCACTATCCTGAAGAAAGCAGGAGTAGATTTCGGCATACTGGGCACCAGGGAGAATTGCTGTGGAGAAAGCATCCGCAAGACAGGCGACGAGGAATTGTACCTGCAGCTGGCGAAAGAAAACATCAAGACCTTTATTGATCATGGGGTGAAGAAAATTCTTGTCTCTTCCCCTCATTGCTACCATACGTTTAAAAACGAGTATCCTGAATTTATGGTCCACTTTGAAGTGGTTCATATCGCCCAGTATCTGTCCGGGCTGATTCAGGAGGGAAGGCTTGAACTTACCGGTGAGTATGCGAAAAAAGTCACCTATCATGATCCGTGTTACCTGGGCCGGCACAATGGCATCTATGATGAACCGCGAGATGTATTGCAGAAAATAACTGCGTTAGAATTGACTGAGATGTCTGATTCGAAGGAAGATAGCTTTTGCTGTGGCGGAGGAGGTGGCAGGATCTGGATGGACACGCCTAAGGGGGAACGGTTTTCCGATCTCAGACTGGAACAGGCTGCTGCGACCGGAGCTGAGGTGCTGGTTACCTCCTGCCCCTATTGCATCGCCAATTTTGAAGATAGCCTGTTGTCCCGAAAGGATGGCGAAAAGTTGGTGGTCAAAGATATAACGGAGATTATTTCTGAAGTAATATGATGATAATAACAGCGTTATGAAGATCCAAATTCCAAGAACTATAGAAAAGTGAACAAAGAAGATATTGGAGATGTGGTTGTTATAGGCGGAGGGATCAGCGGGATTCAGGCTGCCCTGGATCTTGCGACTACCGGCTATAAGGTTTACCTGGTTGAAAAAGCACCGACTATTGGAGGGAAGATGGCCCAGCTTGACAAGACTTTTCCCACCAACGATTGCTCCATGTGCATTGAATCTCCCAAGTTCATTGAATGCGACAGGCATCCCAACATAGAAATTCTGACTTATACCGAAGTTGACGGGGTGGAAGGAGAAGCAGGTGACTTCACCGTGACGCTGAAAAAAAAGCCCCGGTACATTATCGAGGACAAATGCACGGGCTGTACTGTTTGTTCAGAGTATTGCCCTGTTCCGATCCCCGATCCGTTTAATCAAAATCTGGCCTCGAACAAAGCGATCCATATTTACTTCTCACAGGCAGTTCCCCTGGTCCCCTATATAGATGAAAATTGCCTTTTTCTGAAAGACAAAAAATGTTCTATTTGCGTTGGCGTATGTAAAAACCACGCCATTGATCTCCATCAAAAAGCGGAAAAGAGGGTAATCAAAGTAGGGGCGATCGTTCTGGCTCCTGGCTATGAGGTATTTGATCCGGGTTTGAGAGGGGACTATGGCTATGGAAAATATGCAAACGTGGTTACCAGCCTCGACTTTGAACGGCTCTTATGTGCTACCGGGCCATTTGAAGGAGAGATCCGGCGTCCGTCCGACAATCAACACCCGCATAAAATAGCCTGGATTCACTGCGTCGGTTCCAGGCAGCATATTCCGGGTGGTAACAGCTACTGTTCTTCGGTTTGCTGCACCTATATCCAGAAGCAGGTGATCCTGGCAAAAGACCATGATGCCGATACCCGGGCTACGATATTCCATAACGATATCCGCTCTTATGGCAAGGATTTCGAACGATTCTATGAACGGGCGGAGAACCTTCCGGGGGTTGAATTTATCAGAAGCTATGTCACCGTGGGGAAAGAGATCCCGGAAACGAAGAATATCACGATTAAATACGCCACTCCCGATGAGGGGGTGAAGGAAGAGGAATTTGACCTGGTGGTACTGGGCATCGGAATGAATCCTCCTGTGGATGCAACAAGCCTGGCAACTACGTTTGGCATCGAACTTGATTCCCGGGGATTCTGTAAAACCAATCCGGTCAATCCCATTGAGACCACCCGCCGGGGAATTTTTATCAGCGGCGCTTTCTATGCCCCTATTGACATTCCCGAGTCGGTGATGGCAGCCAGCGGGGCAAATGCGCTCACCGGGGAGTTGCTGCGTTCCAGGCGGGGAACCCTGTCAAAAGCACGTGTGTATCCGGAAGAACGGGATGTCTCTGAGGAAGAGGTAAAGGTAGGTGTCTTTGCCTGCCATTGCGGAGCCAATATCGGCCGGGTTGTCGACATTCCTTCCCTGGTTGATTATTCACGCACCCTTGATGGGGTGGCACACGCGGAAGAGGGCCTGTTTATCTGTTCTACGGATGCTGCCCAGCAGATAGCAAATACCATCCGTGAAAAAGGACTCAATCGCGTGGTTGTGGCTGCCTGTACTCCCCGGACCCATGAACCGCTGTTCAGGGATACACTTCGGGAGGGAGGAATCAATCAGTATTTCTTCGATATGGCGAACATTCGGGAGCACTGTTCCTGGGTCCATTCCAAGCAAAAGGAAGAGGCTACAAAAAAAGCAAAGGACATCGTCAGAATGTCGGTAGCACGGTCGGTTAATCTGGAACCCCTGCAGGAATTTAATCTCCCGGTTAACAAGACCGGACTGGTGGTCGGAGGAGGTGTGGCCGGGATGACCAGTGCCCTGAGCCTGGCCAATCAGGGATTTGAGGTTCACCTGCTGGAAAAGGAATCAGCCCTGGGAGGAATGGCGCTGCGGATTCCTACTACCCTGGAAGGCGTGAATGTGCCTGAATATTTGCGTGAATTGATCCGGAAGGTGTACCAGCATCCTTTGATCTATGTATCGCATGATGCGACCATTACGGATGTTTCCGGGTATGTGGGGAATTTTGTGACCACCGTAAAATCGGAAGGAAGAATTAAAAAGATCAAACACGGGGCAGCTATCCTTGCCACCGGTGCCGGTGAATACAAACCCACAGAATACCTGTATGGTACAACGGATAAGGTAGTTACTTCCGTAGAGTTGGGGGAACAAATCGCCTGGAAAGAAAAGAGATTAACCGAGGCTAAGAACCTGGTGATGATCCAGTGTGTCGGTTGCCGCCAGGAGGACCGGAATTACTGCAGCCGGGTGTGCTGCAGCCACTCGGTAAAGAATGCCCTGAAAATTAAAGAGATAAATCCAAAATTGGACATCTACATTCTCTTCCGGGATATGAGAACCTATGGATTCAGTGAAGATTATTACCGTGAAGCAGCCGGCAAAGATGTGAAATTTATCCGTTACGAGCCGGATGATAAGCCCCGGGTGGAAGCATTAACTGAAGGAGGCAAAGAGGTATTACGGGTCAGTGTGCCGGATCCAATATTGGGAAAGAGACTTGCCATCGATGCCGATCTGGTCGCTTTGGCGGCTGCCGTCATTCCCTCAGCAGGAAGCCATGAAGTGGCACGGTTATTCAAGGTACCCCTGAATCCGGATGGCTTCTTCCAGGAGGCCCATGTGAAATTAAGACCGGTCGACTTTGCCGCTGAGGGCGTTTTTCTGTGCGGGACAGCTCATTATCCAAAACATATTTCGGAAACAATCAGCCAGGCGTATGGAGCTGCAGGCCGGGCTGCAACGCTTCTGTCTCAGGACACGGTCACAGCTTCCGGCTCAGTGTGTGAGGTAAAAGAGACAGATTGTATATCGTGCGGGGCATGCATCTCTGTCTGTAGCTACGGTGCGATAGAGTTTCATGAAACGCCGAAAGGCAAAAAAGCATCGGTGAATTCTATCCTCTGCAAAGGAGATGGCCTGTGTAACGCGGTGTGCCCGACTGCGGCGATTTCACTGAAGCACTATACCGATGAAGAACTGCTGTGCCAGATCGACGCAGCCACAGATGGATAAAACCCAAGTCCCAAGGTCCAAATTTCAAATTCAAAGAAAGAAAGATAGAAAAAGCTAATGGTTACGAAAAATGAACATGGACTATAACTTTCAGCCAAAGATGATCGGCATCATCTGTAACTGGTGCTGCTACGGAGGGGCTGACCTGTGTGGTGTATCCCGCTTTCAGTACCCCCCGCATATCCGGCTCATACGGGTGATGTGTTCTGCCAGGGTTGACTTGCTGCATATCGTGAGGGCTTTTACAAATGGAATCGACGGCGTATTTGTAGGTGGTTGCCATCTCTGTGACTGCCACTATGTGACCAATGGAAATTTCAACGCCTTCAGCATGGTTCAGGTAGGTAGAAAAATCATGGAGCGTATCGGATTATATCCTGAACGATTGAGACTTGAATGGGTATCTGCGGGTGAAGGAATCCGTTTTGCCAATTTCATGAACGAATACAGTGCGGAGATCACGAAGCTGGGCCCTCTCGGAAAAGCCGAAGGCATGGATGATACCACATTGGCTTTCAAACTTGAAGCAGTACAAAAACTCATTCCCTACATCAAACTCGTGCTGACCCAGAGGCTCCATGTGCCGGTAAGAACCGAAGAAGCGTATCAGGCATTTTTCACCAGTGACGAATTTGACAGATTGTTTGAAGAATTGATTGCAGATAAAATGGCCATAAGCCTGATCACGTCACTCCTGCGGGAAAAATCCCTTTCTACGGGTGAAATCGCCGAAACATTAGGCCTTAGCCCGTCAGAAGTAACCAGGCACATCATTGGTTCATCCAGGCAGGGATTAATCAGGTATGACGTTAACACCAAAAGTTATGCTCTCTCATAAAGCTCCAAACCTGAAACCTGAAACCTGAAACTAAACAATGAATAACGAACGGATCGATCAGATCATAGCTGAACATCAGGGCGAAGCCAGTTCACTCATCCAGGTATTACTGGAGATTCAGAGCGAAAATCATTGGCTCCCCAGGGAAGCGCTGGAAAGAGTCGGCGAAAAACTGCAGGTTCCTTTAAGCCTGATCCGGCATATTGCTACTTTCTATAAAGCATTTAGTATGGTCCCTAAAGGGCGTCACGAGGTTCACATTTGCATGGGTACCGCCTGTCATGTTCGTGGTGCAAAGCGTGTCCTTGAAACGGTGGAAGACCTGACCGGAATTAAACCCGGCGAAACGGACCTGGATTTGAAATTCAGCCTGGACACGGTGAACTGCCTTGGCTGCTGTGCGCTGGGACCGGTGATGGAAATCAATGGGAAGACGCATGGGAAACTGTCAACAGCCAATACAGCAGACGTATTAAAAAGCTATGATTAAGGAAAGATGATGCCACGATTAAATTCACCGGCCGAACTGGAAAAACTCAGAAAGGAGATCTTATCAAAACGGGATCCAAATAAGCCGTGTATTACGTTGTGTTCAGGTACTGCCTGTCATGCTACCGGCAGTAAAGAAGTTGCATTAGCTATTGAACGGGAATTAGAAAAACACCGGTTAACAGAAAAGGTGGACTTCAGAAGAACCGGTTGCCATGGCTTTTGTGAGAAAGGTCCCATTGTGATCATTTTTCCTGACGAGATCTGTTATCTCCAGGTGACGCCTGAAGACGTTCCCGATATTTTTTCCTTGACCATCCAGGAGAAAAAGGTAGTAGACCGTTTACTTTATACCGACCCAACCACAGGTGAAAAAGTGACCTGCGAATCCGATATTCCTTTTTATACGCATCAAAACCGGCTTGTTTTCGGCACCAATCAAAAAATTGATCCGACAAGTGTCGAAGATTACCTTGCAATCGGAGGGTTTCAGGCCTTGGTAAAAGCGTTATTCGCGATGACGCCGGAACAGGTTATTAAGGAAGTGAAGGAATCCAGATTGAGGGGCCGTGGCGGAGGCGGTTTTCCGGCTGGAGTAAAGTGGGAATTTGCCCGTAATGCTCCCGGGGAACCAAAGTACGTAGTGGTCAATTGCGATGAGGGAGACCCGGGGGCATACATGGACCGGTCGCTGATGGAAGGAAATCCCTTTGGTGTACTGGAAGGTTTGCTTATCGGAGCGTATGCTATCGGCGCCCGGGAGGGATATATATATGTTCGCCAGGAGTATCCCCTGGCAGTGAAGAACCTGGGGATTGCTATCCGGCACGCAGAGGAATGTGGTCTGCTGGGGAAGAATATTCTTGGGTCGGGGTTCGATTTCACCATCAAGGTGCATCGGGGTGCCGGCGCCTTTGTTTGTGGGGAGGAAACCGCTCTGCTCAAGTCGCTGGAGGGCAGGGCAGGTGAACCAAGACCAAGGCCCCCCTATCCGGCCGTGAAAGGGCTCTGGGATAAGCCGACAAATATTAACAATGTGGAGACATGGGCAACCGTTCCCTTGATTATTTCCAAAGGAGCCGGGTTCTTTACCTCAATCGGCACAGAGGAAAGCAAAGGTACGAAGATTTTCTCCCTGGTAGGGAAGATAGCCAATACCGGCCTTGTGGAAGTGCCTATGGGGATCACGCTGCGGGATATTATCTTCAGGATAGGAGGAGGAATCCCCGGAGGTAAACAATTCAAAGCAGTGCAGACCGGAGGACCGTCAGGAGGATGTATCCCGGAGAAGCTGTTGGATCTGGCAGTTGGTTTTGATGAACTCACCGCGGCCGGCTCCATGATGGGGTCGGGTGGAATGATCGTCATGGACGAAGATACCTGCATGGTTGATGTCGCCAGGTACTTCATCAATTTCCTGACCGACGAATCCTGCGGTAAATGTCTCCCCTGCCGTGAAGGCCTGAGGCAGATGCATAAGATCCTCACTAACATCACCGAAGGAAAGGGGAAAGAGGGGGATATCGAGCTGTTGGAAGTACTATCCGAAACAGCTATTGAAGCCTCCCTGTGTGCGCTGGGCAAGACGGCCCCCAACCCGTTTCTGAGCACCTTGCGCTATTTCAGAGAGGAGTATGAAGCCCATATCAGCGAGAAGCGATGCGTGGCATTGTCCTGCAAAGAGCTGATTGCATACTACATTGACCCCGAAAAGTGCCAGGCATGTATGATATGCTTCAAAAAATGCCCGGTGGAGGCAATCGACGGCGCCAGGAAAACGATCCATATCATTGACCAGGAGAAATGTACCAGGTGCAATACCTGCTTTGAAGTTTGCCCTTCTAAATTTGCTGCGGTAAGGAAGATCTCCGGTGAGCCTGTTCCGCCCCCCATTCCGGAGGAAGAAAGAATGATAGTCAAATAGAAGCGAAAGAATGAACGATATTCTGTTACAGATTGATGGGAAAGAGGTCCAGGCAAAGAAAGGAATGACCGTCCTGGAGGCAGCTCGGCGTGCGGGGATTGATATCCCTACACTGTGCTACCATGAAAAGCTGGAGCCTTTCGGGGGTTGCCGGATTTGCATCGTGGAAGCAGAATCAGGAGGTTCCACAAAACTGGTTGTCTCCTGCGTGTATCCGGTAGAAGAAAACCTGGTGGTCAGAACCCGATCTGAGAAGGCTGACAGAATTCGTAAAACCTTACTGGAACTCTTGCTGGCCCATGCCCCGGACTCCCCTCAGTTAAAGGAATTGGCCGGGGTGTACGGAGCAGACCGGGACCGTTTTGAAAAAGAGGCTTCCTTCTGCATCCATTGCGGACTATGTGTCCGTTACTGTGCCGAGGTGAAGAAGCTGCATGCGGTTGGATTTGTCGACAGAGGAACCAGGAAGGAGATCAGTTTCATTCCTGAAATAGCCTCTACCGAATGCAAAAACTGCATGGAGTGTTTTCCGCTTTGTCCAACCTCGTATCTTCAGGCAGCTTTCGTTTTGACCGAAGCTCTTGCATTTTCGGGAACCCCGTCGGAGGAATAGGCTATGACGGGATCTAAATCAAATATTCTGATCATTGGTTCCACAGGCAGAAATACGGGCAAAACAGAGTTTGCCTGCCGGATCATTGAAAAACACGCGACGCAGAAAGAGATCGTTGCGGTGAAAATAATCCCCGTTGACAAGAATGAAGTAGAATGTCACAGAGGATTAGAAGGTTGCGGCTTATGTAATTCATTGACCGGTGATTATAAAATTATCGAAGAAACGACTACAGATTCGTTGAAAGATACCTCACGGATGCTGAAAGCAGGTGCTAACAAAGCGTATCTGCTTTTAGTGGACAGAAAGTCTTTGGAAAAAGGGATTCGGGCTTTGTTGGGCCTGTTACCGGATAACGTAATGGTTGTGATAGAATCTAATTCTGTCAGAAAAGTTTTAGCGCCGGGATTATTTATTGTAATCAAAGACTTTACGACCAATTCCGTGAAACAAACCTGTGCTGAAGTCATGGAATTAGCCGATAAACTGGTTGGGTTTGATAACATGAAATGGGATTTCCCTCCCGACAACGTGAAGATACAAAGTGAACGCTGGATAATTCAGGAAAGCGGCTAAAACCAGCAAAAAAAAGAAACAGCTGCAAAACCTTAATTAACATCTATAAACAAAATATGAAAAAGTGCGTGATCAAGGTGATCCCTCTTGTTGGGATTATCATAACAGGATTTCTGGGCCAGGCTCAAAATCCGACAGTGGGTCTTCTCTTTTGGGAAGAAGAATCTTCTGATGGATATACTCTTTTCACACCTGAAACGAGTCAAAATGTTTATTTAATTAATAACTGCGGGGAAAAAATAAATGAATGGAACTTCACTGAACTACCCGGACTGACCTGTTATCTTCTTGAGAATGGAACTTTACTTCGTGCAGGTAAAAACTTTCTGGAAATTCGGGACTGGAATAACGACCTTCTCTGGTCCTATAACACGGTAGCGCATGGAATAAGGCAACATCATGATATTGAACCACTTCCAAATGGGAATATCCTGTGCGTCGTTCGCGAAATATTAACTCCGGCAGAAATGATAGCTGCGGGCAGAGATCCCTCACATATTGGAGCGACGTTTCAGATAGATAAAATTGTTGAGTTAAGCCCTATTTTGCCCAGTGGCGCCACTATCGTCTGGGAATGGAGATTCATGGACCATTTAATTCAAGATTTTGATAATACGAAACTTAATTATGGTGTTGTTGCGGATCATCCGGAGCTTCTTGATATAAATTTCCTGACCGGTTATTTAATTGATTTTTCTCATGTAAACGCTGTTGATTACAATGCTGCTCTTGATCAGGTTATTATTACAGCAAGACATTTGAATGAATTGTACATCATTGATCATAGTACAACAACTGAAGAAGCAGCAGGTCACACCGGGGGAAATTCAAACCTCGGAGGTGACTTTATGTGGCGATGGGGGAATCCTCAGGTATACGGACAGGGAGGAACCCAGGATCAAAAATTATTTCTCCCGCACGATTCAAAATGGGTTGAATCCGGATATACAGATGAAGGCAAGATTTCTGTTTTTAATAACTTAGGTGACGGAACAGGCACCTTCAGCTCGGTGCACCTGATAACACCAGATTTTTCTGCTGGTGTTTATGCTAAATCAGACAACAAATTTCTTCCAATCGATTTTGAATGGACATGGAGTGGATCAATTTTAGGAGATACTGTGTTTGAAGATAATATGTCGGGAACGCAAAGCCTGCCAAATGGGAACTTTATTATTTGTCAATCTTCTTTGGGACAAGTTTCAGAAATAACGAAAAACGGGGACCATTTATGGACCTATAAAAACCCTGTTGGTGACAGTATATATAATCAGTATGATGTAATTCCGCTTCGTGCGAATTCAATCTTCAGAGCTGAAAAGTACCAGGAAGATTTCCCCGGATTCTCAGGACAAGACCTGACGCCCAAAGGACTCATTGAAGATCAAAACACTATTTCTGAAAACTGTATTACGGCAACAGGAACTGAAAATCCGGAATTTGAATTACTGACAGTTATGAATCCGGTTGAAAATGGCACGATCCGCTTTAATGAGAATATTACTCTCAACGCTATTATTATTGCAGATATCCGCGGAAAGGTAGTCTATAAACAGGGCTTTTACAGTAACAATAACCTGGAAGTCGATCTGAAACCGGCCATATATATCCTTCAACTTTATTTTGACAAGAAAATAGAAACCCGAAAGATCATAGTTCTTTAATAATCTCGCAACCTAAAAGGTTATAATGCGTCGCTGAATTCGGCTATCACGGGAACAACTGGGGCAAGGTGTTTATCTTGTTCTAGAGGTAAAGCCACGTTATCATCAAAATCAGCCTGAAGCGGCAATACGGGCGCAAGGCTATTGGTTGCCAAATCGAAATCAAAGTCATCATCAAATGATGCTTGGTTTGGAACAATGGGATTCAGACCTGTCAGGATATCAAATTCGGTCATCTCCCGGAAGGGTGCTTCCAGGGGAACCTTGGGACTGAGAATAGGACATTCGGGGCAGAAGAAGTCCGTTGGTCCGCTCAGGATGACATCGCTCCCGATAGGGCCGGCGACCAGGGTTGAGATGTGAATGCCAACTGCGGCAATAAGAATCAGGATTGCTTTCATAGCTATTTTCATTTTTGCTGTTATCATGCTTAAATTGCGAGATAATAGGACGGTTGTTTATGCAAAAATGTTGCTTTCCCAGGGGACTTTTACCATCCTATTCGTTGAATGGACGGTTTGAGCAGATGAATGGTGGGAAATGTCGGATGGAGCAGACAGGTACTTGAGCCGGGCTATGAAAAATAAAGTGAGAACAGCAATAGAAAGGACCACTTTCTGCTGTGCAATGTAGTATCTTTACATTGACAGTAAATAGTATATAAAATGAAACTTCTGTTAATTATTTCTGCTTGTCTTCTTCTGGAAATTATACAGACGAATGCGCAGGATACTGTTACCATCGACACGGCTATTCATCATCAGACCATGGCAGGCTGGGGTCATGGAGGAGGAGTTCTCGGGCATGTTTTCAATGCGTTCAATATGCTCGATTCTGCGGTTGCAAACCCGGCAAACTTACAGTTACTGGATTACCTTGTTGATGATCTTGGGCTCAGCGGTTCACGTACCTGGGAGGTAGGACCGCGCATTGACGGGACAGGTATGGACAACGGGGATTGTGACAGCATCGACTGGACGAAATTCCAGGGCGAGTCTTTACCCCTGGGATTGGCTAATTACCTGGTTCATTACCAGGCCCGTATCCTATCCAAAGGATATGATCCCTCGTTTTACTCCAGTCCCGGCTATCCTACCCATGCCACAGACCAGAAACCATGGATCCTGTATAATCCCGGCGAACGCGCACAGCAGATCTGGGCCAGTTCGCTGTACATGAAGAATACCTATGGCATTGAGACCAACTATGCTGTAATTTACAATGAACCTTCCGGAAGTGTGACATACAATATTCTTGCCGATGATATAAAAGCGCTGGGTCCGCGGTTGATTTACCACGGACTTTCGACCCGTTCCCACTATGCTGAGGCCGTATCTCCTCAAACTGACTGGGGATTTATCACTCCTGTTCAGAACGATGAGGAATTATGGAGCTACATCGGACGGATTACCTATCATAACTACGGTACTGCAGATCCTTACCGTTCCTATATCCGTGATTTCGGATTATCCAAAGGCATTACTACGGCCCAGACCGAAATGGGAAATCCCACTTTTGATGATCTATACAGCGATCTGACACTCGGTGGTGTATCTTACTGGGAAGTTGCCTTTAGTTCAGGGAACACCCTGGTGCCCATCAGCGGGCTTACTTCCTTCACACCTTCAGAAACCTATTTCCGGATGCGACAACTGATGCATTATGTAAAGCCTGGCTCGTTGCTGATTGGGACAACCTCAAACGATGACCTGCTGCATGTACTTGCTTTCAGGAGGGACGGAAAGGTGACAGTAGTGATTGAAAATACCGGCCCTTCCACTAAAAACGTACTGCTGAAAAATTTACCGCCCGGGCACTATGGTTTAAGCAAATCAACTTATGGTGCGACTGCATTTCAGGAACTGGGAATCAATACTGTGGGAACCGGAGGCACGCTAACTATTCAGTCCGGCAATGGATCCACAGTTACAACCCTTTATCCCTACCCCGGAACAAATCAACCTCCTGCCATTATGACATTTGTGTCAAATCCCGGTTATCTGGTAGCACCATCTTCGACTGCAACGCTTTCAGCTACGGCGAACGACCCCGAACTCAACACACTTGCTTTCCACTGGACAGCTACAAGTTATCCGGGCGGGTCAAATCCTGTAATAGTTAATCCCAATTCCTCTTCTGCGTTTGTAAGCGGGCTTACAGAAGCAGGGTTGTATGTCTTTACAATTGATGTAGACGACGGAGTGGACACCTCAACGAAAAAAGTCTTTTTGGCCAGATACAATATTGATCCGCCACCGGTTCTCGGAAGCTGCGGATTCAGGATAGCAGCACCGTATGGACTGGTATTCGGGAACCCGGGGGATACCACGCATGCAAATATTGAGTTGCCCCTTTCATCGGTTATTTTGCAGGCGGGTATATCTGATCTTGCAAACAGCGATTTCACCGGAATGGGAACATGGATCCTTGTTCAGCAGCCGCCAGGCGCCAATGCCCAAGTGAGTGCCACGATATACATTTATGTGAGTCTCCGGGCCACAGTGACAGGAATGACCGTGCCCGGAGATTATGTTTTTCAGATTGTCGTCAATAAACCCGGATATCCCATACTCACTGCCGAGATCATCTGTACTGTGCATCCACCAAGTTCAGCCCCGGTGATCACATCAATCACCGTCACACCTCCCAATCCGACATTACCTGACAGTACGGTTCTGCTTACGGCCGTGACTTCCGATCCTGAAGGTGACCTGCTGAGGCACTGGTGGAAAGTGAATTCGGTGCCCGCTGGCACTCATCCGGTTTTCGACCATCAATGCAAGAACGTCACACAGGTTACAGGCTTATCTGTTCCGGGAGCTTATTATTTCACTTTAAGGGCTTTCGATGATATCCATATGACCACAAAAGACATTACAATATATGTAAATCCTTCCACGGGAACTTCTGATCACCAGGAAATCCCGGCCATAAAATTATATCCGGACCCTGCCGCGGAGTATTTTATTATTGAGCATACCGGCCGGTATTTTGCTTTTATTGTGGTTGATATCACGGGAAGAACCGTTTTGAATGGCCGGAATACCTTTGAAAAGAGCCAGGTCGATTGCAGAGATTTAACTTCCGGGATTTACTCTGTCATAGTAACAGATCAGGAAGGACAAACATCCGCCAGAAAACTGATAATTGCGAAATGAGAGTTGTATTGCTTCACGGGATTTGCCGGGTGCTTTTGATCCTCAACTCTCTGGATAATCCAACTATGACATCTGTGCAATGGTGTGCAATGGTGTGCAATGATGCGCAATGGTGTGCAATGGTGTGCAATGATGCGCAATAAATGGCAATAATCTTTGTAGCCCCACCAGGACTCGAACCTGGATTTAAAGTTTAGGAAACTTCCGTTCTATCCCTTGAACTATAGGGCCGGGGTGAAGTACGAAGTCAGAAGTCATAAGTCAGAAGTTAAGTTGGAAGTTAGAAGTACAAAGGAAATTTCAATGATCGATGGTACTGTAACACTTCTCACGTCTCACGTCTTACTTCTCACGCCTCACGTCTTACCCAATTCCGTGGCAAAGGTAAATAATTCCTCAGAAATTTCAGTGATGGGTGATGATCACTTTAGCAAGCATGAATCACTCCGGGTCAACATAGATCCCCATGCCAACAATATACGGCTTGCCGTCAATTTCGACGCTTCTGATATAAGATGATTTGGATGAAGGGATCGTATCACCAGGCTTCGGCCACATGTAGTCCACCCAGCCTGAACCCTGTTCATTGGCCACCTGCATGAATTCCTGAAACAGGTATTTTCCGTTGGAATCCTTATATTCGTAGACGTTCGTCCCTTCCAGGTCGGGAAATGGCGGATCCACCACAAGAATATAGGCTGAATCCATGACAAATACGTAGTTATTCTGGAAAAGGAACGGAGAGGATTTTTCTCTCATGGCAATGAAAGCTGCTGAGTCCCCTTCGGCAACCATCAGATCAGCCGCTTCATCAACCGTCTCCGTTACAAAATCCTTGTCAATAGGAAGATCATAAGCCCCGCATCCTACTACATACTCTTGCCCGTCAGGTGCAGTGGCCAGCTCCACATAGGTCGATTTCCAGGAGGGAACTTCGGCCCCTTTTTTCTTCCATAAATAATGAGTCCAGCCGGCATGTTTTTCGCCCGTTGCCTTGTTAATCGCCCACTTTATCATCGGCTTCCCGTTTTCATCCTGCAAATCCATCATATCCTTGCTGTTAAGTTCAGGGTCCGGATGAAACATATATTTCCCATCCATATTTACCACAGAAATGTACGTTTCACCAGTATTCCACTTACTGCCACTTTGTTCAAAATCTGAAAAGGCGGCTTCGCCTTTTTCCTGGATCAATGCGACAGCATCTTTGACGAGTGATACCACCTCATCTTTTGTGGATTCCTTTTGTTTCATCTGTTTACATGAGGGTAAAACCAGGAATGAAAAGAGAAGGATTCCCCCAGCTAAAATAGAGGGACGCTCCGACCCACTGGATCAGCAGGTGATCGTACAGGCTATAGGGCATATATCCCCAACAGTAATCGGCCATCAGGGTAATGGGGAACAGCCCCTTCGCCCCCAGGCCAATCCCGGCTCCTGCATGAATACCCGGCCGGAATCCCTGGGCCTGCTCTACCCGGATATCGGCACCGGCCATCCAGCGGATCCAGTGCTTATCCCCCATTGGACGGATAAACTGCACACCTGCCTGCCCGAGGAGCGGGTTCCGCTGAAACTGATAGTGCACCCCCACCTTGAATTCCACGTTGAAAAGGTTGGTCTGAAAATTCCCGAACGGATCCTCGAAGAGGAACTGGGTGAATACCGCCAGTTCGAATCCCAGTTCCGAAGCCCTGTCAGGAGCCTGCTGCCACCGGAGAAGGTTGTTCCGTGTACCCAGGGAGAAGTTGCCGAAATCCCGGTTCTGCCACTGCTTTTCGGCATGAAAAAAATAGAGTGACCCTGATACCTGGCTCTCCATGAAGTCTAGCCGGATAGTAGGATAGAGGTTCCCCCGCGGGAACCAGGTGACCTGGCGCTCTTGTTCCTGGGGTTATAGGATGACAGGAGCCAGGGAAAGGAATACCACGACAAATGACCTCACATAACCCATTTTGCCAGCGAAAATAGTGAAAACTACCATACTTAATGTATATTTGCTGAGACCCATTCAGGGGAAAACAAGAGGAAGTAAATTCCATGCTAAACCAGAAACTACAGCAAAAACTACAGCAAAAGCTATCTCCTCAGCAGGTACTGGTCATGCGTCTGCTCCAGGAGCCGGTTCTCTCGTTTGAGCAGCGGATCAAACAGGAGATCGAGGAGAACCCGGCCCTGGATGAATCGGACAACGGGGATACCGAAATGGATGAATTTCCGGATGATCAATCCATGGAATCAATCGTGTCGGATGAGGATGAACTGCGGGATGATCCGGAGGAAGGCCCCGAACTGAATACCGAATTCTCCATCGAAGATTACCTGGATGACGAAGAGATCCCCGGTTACCGGCTGATTACTTTTTCCGGGAAACCGGATGACGATTCCCGGGAACGTCCTGTCATCTCCTCCATTAGCTTCCAGGATTTCCTCCTGGCTCAGCTCGGACTGAGTCGCCTTAAAGATAACGAATATATCATTGCAACGGCTATCATCGGGAACCTTGATGAAGCAGGATACCTGCGGAGGGAAACCAATGCGCTGATCGATGACCTGGCCTTTAACCAAAACATCGAGTCCACTCCTGCAGAGGTGGAAAGGATGGTGAAGGTGGTCCAGGGTTTTGATCCGCCGGGAATCGGGGCCCGGGATCTCCGCGAATGTCTCCTGCTCCAGCTGGAGCGCATCTCCGAACAAACCAAACCGGTTGAGCTGGCTACCGAGATTCTCCGCGACCATTTCGGGGAGTTCACCAAGCGTCGGTTCGATAAACTCATGGTTCGACTAAAGATCACCGAAGAAGAGTTGAAAGCAGCCATTGAAGAGATTCAAAAGCTGAATCCGAAACCGGGAGGGAACATTCCGGAAATCACTTCGCTGAATGAATACATCATCCCCGATTTCATCATCACCAATATCGATGGGAATCTGGAACTCATCCTGAACAACCGGAATGCACCCGAACTGATCGTCAACCGGCAGTACCAGGATATACTCCAGGACTACGTAAAAAAAAGAAACAGAGCCACCAGCAGCGAGAAAGCGGCTATCTCTTTCATCAAGCAAAAACTGGATTCGGCCAGGGGATTCATCGAGGCTATCAAACAACGGCAGGAGACCCTTTTTACAACCATGAACGCCATTATGGAATATCAGCAGGAATATTTCCTTACCGGCGACGAGACCAAACTTCGGCCAATGATCCTGAAAGACATTGCGGAACGGGTGAACCTGGACATCTCTACCATCTCCCGCGTAGCCAACAGTAAATATGTTCAGACCCCGTTTGGCACCTTCCTGCTGAAGAGCTTCTTCTCCGAGTCCATGCAAAATGTGCGGGGCGAAGAGGTCTCTACCCGCGAAATCAAAAAGAACCTGCAGGACCTTATCGAAGAGGAGGATAAAAGCGCTCCATACACCGATGATCAGCTTGTTGACATGATGAAAGGAAAAGGGTATAACATCGCGCGGCGCACTATTTCCAAATACCGCAAACAACTCCACATCCCCTCTGCCAGGCTTCGTGTGGAACTGCAATAAGCCAATCCCGGTACCCATGGATGAACGAATCGCCCGAATTCTCTCTTTTCTTTTTCACCCGTTGCTGATCCCTACGTACCTCCTGGGTATCCTGTTCTGGCTCGACTCCACCTATTCGGTCCTGCTACCCTTGCAGATGAAGTTGCTGGTTGCCGGAACTGTGCTGGTCACTACGTTCATCTTCCCCCTGTTCATTCTATTTCTCCTGTTCCGGATGAAGATCATTACCTCCTTCTATCTGCCCCGGCGTGAAGAGCGGATCTTCCCCCTGATTATCCTGGCAATCTTCTACTATCTGACCTTTTATCTGATGAAAGATATCTACCTTCCCCGCTACTTCCAGCTCTTCATCCTGGGAGCTACTCTGCTAACCATAATTACCATGTTAATAACCCTCGGCTACCGTATCAGCATGCACATGACGGCCTGGGGAGGTGTGGCCGGTTTGTTCCTGGGCATGAGCCTTGTTTCTGGCGGGTATTCTCTGCTTATGCTGATCGCGGCTATCCTGCTGGCCGGTCTGACGGGATCGGCCCGCCTGAAACTGAAGGCCCATCAACCCGGGGAGATCTACTCCGGCTGGCTGATGGGCGCTCTGGTTATGTGCTTGACGGCAATGCTTCTCTAAAATGGCATCAGCAGGATTCCGATTGAGAGTGGGTACATGTCAGGGCCATTCCCTTTGGTAAAGATCTTCGAAATGGAGTAATACCCGTAAATATGAAACCACCGGTACCCGATCCGGAAGGTAGGACCATAACTGAACTGCTCCAGGTTCTTAATTTCACGGTACTTTACACGTAACGTCTCTGTAGTGCCGGTTAAATAATTGTTCCCGACATATTTGGCATGGGCCGGCAGCAGATAGGCCACCTTGAATCCGATGGCTACAGCCACCTTGGATTTGGATTTGAACTGAAATTCGATCGGCAATTCAAGATAGGGTAAGGTCAGCTTACTGCGCTTGTAGGAAACAGAATCAGGGATTTTTACCATCGTGGTGGAATCATTTGTGCTATCTTCCAGTCTGTAAAAATTCCCGTACAGGTTATTTACCCTGAAGCCTAAGCCAATGTTAAAGCCAAAATTACTCTTCCCAAATGGAACATGGTACATGGCAAAGGTTTGGAACCCCTGATTGATCGTCCGGGTTTTGATATCTTTCGGTGTCCCGAACCAGATATCGTTGAATATCCCGACGCCGATAATGACCCGCTTCTTGGCCACTTCATTGACCATCTGTGATCTTCCTGAAAAAGGACAAAATAGGATCAGGAACAGGACGGCCAGGATAACGCCGTATTGATGATTTCGTTTCATGATGGATTCTTTATCTTTCTACAAATATACACTTCCTACTGATAACGTAAAATCATAGCCATAATTTTTCCGGATAGGCGCCTTTTTCAATTAATTTCCGGATCCCTTTCTCCACCATTGCCTTATCCTCCCGGTAGGTGATTCCATACCATCTGTCAGAACAGGGAAGCACCTTCACGGAAGCGATCTTCGCTTTGATCAGCTGATTAACAGCCGTCGGTATATAGTATTCGGCTTTGATATTTTTCCCGTTAGCCTGCAGAAACTCCAGGAATCCGATCTTCAGGTAGCCGAAAAAAGAGGGTGTAAATCCCCAGAAATTCATTGATACCACCGTGTTGTCCGACACAGGAACAAACTGCCCTTCTTCGTTCCTGTACACAATGCCTTCGGGTTTGCGCTCAATCCATGTCCGTTCCACCACATCCACCAGGTGATCTCCTGCATCGGTCTGGCACAACCCGCGACTCACAGAACCATGTTCCGAAAGGGTTTTCCCGACTTCAAAAGCCAACATGGAATAGTCGTTCTCCCGTGCCGGTGTCCATCCCTGATAGTAATTCACCAGGGTCTGGTAGGCCTCCCGCCCATAGAAATCATCCGCATTGATCACAGCAAACGGGGTGGTGATAAGACTCTCCGCTACCAGAAGAGCATGCCCCGTTCCCCATGGTTTGGTGCGCTCCCTCGACCAGGGAATCCCCTCCGGAACCATCCGGATCTCCTGAAATACATACTCCATCGGGATATAGGATCGAAGTTTATCGATGATTACTTCGTTAAAGTCCTTTTCAATCCGTTCATTGATCACAAACACGACCTTTCCGAACCCGGCCCGGATCGCATCGAAGATGGAGTATTCGATGATGGTCTCCCCGTGCGGCCCAACGGCATCGAGTTGTTTCACCCCTCCGTACCGGCTGCCGATCCCGGCGGCTAAGACTATAAGTGAAGGCTTCATGAATTCCTCATTCTTAATTCTTCATTCCTCATTTCCAGTTCCTGATCTTGTGTCCCCAAACTGCATAATACACAATAAAGAGGTAGCACGGCACCGCCAGCCAATAGGCTTGCTGGGCGTTCCATACATCCGAGAAATATCCCCAGAGGAGCGGCAGGATGGCTCCACCGGCAATTCCCATTATAAGCAGGGCTGATCCTGTTTTAATGAACCGGCCCAGGTCGTGGATGGCCAGGGGCCATACGGCCGGCCATACCAGGGCGTTTGCCAGTCCCAGCAAGGCGACAAACAGGACGGTATAAGGCAACACCAGTTCCACACTCCGGAACGTCATCATATCCACAAACGGAAAAGAAAACGAAGCTCCGGAAGGAACTACAACGGCCAGGATGGTCAAGAGAATCCCCAGGATACCGCTCCAGGCCAGCGCACGTTTCTGCGAAATGACCTTCGGGATGGTGATGATCCCCAGGGTGTACCCTACGACCATGGCGATCAATACCAGTGACGTATAGTATTTAGCCGACTCCAGCGGCATTCCGATGGAGTGGCCATACCGGATGATGGTATCCCCCGCAATCACCTCCACTCCCACGTAGAAGAAGAGTGTCAGAGCCCCCAGAATCAGGTGCGGAAACTGAAAGATCGAGGTTCTGGAAGAGGCATAGCTGGTATCGGTATCTTCATCCTGTTCTGTTTCGATGTCGGGGAGCGGAGCAAAGCGGATGAATAATCCCAGGACAAATAATACAACGGTCATCACCAGGTAAGGACCCAGTACGCGGCGGGCCAGCCCATCCAGCGCCAGGTTCCGGGCTTCAGAATCCAGGTGATTAAGGCTTGCCAGAAAGGCATCGCCGTCGTGCAAAATGAAATAGGCCAGGACCAGCGGAGCCACGGCTCCTGCTACCTTGTTGCAGATCCCCATGATACTGATCCTCCTGGCGGCGCTTTCTCTCGGACCAAGGATGGTGATATAGGGATTGGATGCGGTCTGGAGAATAGCAAGCCCCGTTCCCAACACAAACAATCCCAGCAGAAAAACCGCATAGGTCCGGATCAGGGCGGCTGGAATGAATAGCAGGGTGCCCAGCGCCATTACCCACAATCCCACCATCATGCCATTCTTGAAACCGGTCTTTTTCAACACCCACGATGAAGGCAACGCCATTACGGTGTAAGAGATATAAAAGGCGAAGGCTACAAAAAGGGCCTGAAAATCAGAAAGCTCACAGGAGATCTTCAGGTAGGGTATCAGGATACCATTAAGCCAGGTGACAAAACCAAAAATGAAAAAAAAGATCCCGATAATGGTGATCGAAAGGACGGTTTTTCCGGAGCTGGTTGTCATGCGTTTTCTTTTCCCTCAAGCTGCATTGAAGGCACAAAAATAACGGATTTTCATTTTCTTGAACATTTCTTTTATCTTTACATTTTCATTGTACCTTTAAACTAGAGGTCGCACCAATGGAACACACAAATGAGAATTTCAACATTTTAATTGTTGATGACCGAAAAGAGAATCTGATTACCCTGGAGTCCATCATTGAAAGTCCGGAACTCAATATCATCCGGGCACTATCGGGGAACGAAGCATTGGCAATAATGCTCGAGTACAATATCTCCCTGGTCCTGATGGATGTTCAGATGCCTGGGATGGATGGCTTTGAAACAGCCGAATTGATGCGTGGCAGTGAACGGACCAAACACATCCCCATCATCTTCATCACCGCCACCTACCGCCAGCCTAAACAGATTTTCCGGGGGTATGAATCCGGTGCCGTGGATTACCTCTACAAACCGCTCGATCGGAAAATCCTGCAGAATAAAATCCGTGCCTACATTGAGTTCTTCAAACAAAAACACGAACTCGAGGTTACCACCCGACAGCTTCAGAAAACCCTTGATGAGGTCGATCGCGCCAAACGTATTGCGGAAGAGGCTACTGTAGCCAAAAGCTCGTTCCTGGCCAGCATGAGCCATGAGATCCGGACGCCATTGAACGGGATCATCGGTATGACCGATCTGATCCTGATGGACTCGGAGCTTCCGGAGCACTACTATGAGCACCTGATGGATATCAAACAGAGCAGCGAATCCCTGCTGGAAATCATCAACGACATCCTGGATGTCTCAAAAATCGAAGCCGATAAGCTGGAACTTGAACAGATCGATTTCAGCCTGCGTGAGGTATTAGGCAAGGTGGTCCGCCTCCTTTCTGTGAAGACCTTCCAGAAGGGGCTGGAATTCATCTGCCATTGCCCGCCGCTGGTCGTAGATGACCTTGTCGGCGATCCCACCCGCTTGCGCCAGATACTCATTAACCTGCTGGGAAATGCCGTGAAGTTTACCGAAACTGGCCGGATCACCATCTCTGTGAAACAACTGGAAAAGAGTGAAAAAATAGCCCGGCTTGAATTCTCGATCTCTGATACCGGGGTGGGTATTCCCTCTGAAAATCTGCCTAAACTTTTCCAATCCTACAGCCAGGCCGACCGTTCTACTACACGAACGCATGGCGGAACCGGATTGGGGCTAACCATCTCCAAAAAAATTGTAGAGATGATGGGTGGCGCCATCCACGTCGAGAGCACCCCCGGGGAGGGCAGCAATTTCAGTTTTGTCATTCCCTTCCAATTAGCCAAAGGAATGGGAGATCCATATGTCATCTGCCTGCCTGATAAAATCAAGGATCTGCACGTTCTCCTGGTGGATATGCAGGTGGCCCACAACCAGGAGTTAGAGGAATTTTTCAACTACTGCAAGATCCCTCTTACCATCGCTACCACCGCTGAAGAGGCCCTCAAACTGGCCTCCGCACCCGAAGCCGGGAAATATAAAGTCATCCTCATAGACCACCTCTTGCAGTACCATAACGGAAAACTTCTGTCGCTCCAGCTGGAAGAGAAACTCCCGGAGAGATCCAAACCCTCTTTTATCATGCTTACCGACGACAAATCGGTTCACTCCACCAAACGGATCAAAGAGGCCGGTATCGAAAACATCCTCTTCAAACCGGTCATGCAGAAAGAGCTACAGTGGATCTTCCAGCGCCTATTCCAGAAGGAGCTGGAACTTCCGGGAAAAGTTGCCGAGTCGCGTCACGCCCAGCCCGATAAATCCTTCCAGGACCTGACCATCCTGCTGGCCGAGGACAATGTGATCAACCAGAAGATCGTGGTGCAGCTCCTCTCCAAGCGGGGAATCAAGGTAATTACCGCCAGCAATGGAATGGAAGCTGTGGAGCGAACCGGTGAACGGAAGTACGATATGGTATTTATGGATGTCCAGATGCCGGAAATGGATGGCTTTGAGGCGACCCGCCTGATCCGGAAAAATAAGAAAGGTCCCAACGCCGAAACCCCTATCATTGCTCTCACGGCCAATGCCATGAAAGGCGACCGGGAACTTTGTATCGAGTCCGGAATGAATGATTACCTTTCCAAACCCCTGAATCCTGAAGAGGTCTTTCACATCATTGAAGAATATTGTCGTTAAGCTATAACAACTACTGGTTATGTGGAAAAAAATCGTGCAAAAGGTTCATGAATACTTTCCTGATTTTCACTGGAAAACCCTGAAAAACCTTGGTATCGGAAAAACAATGCTGCTCTGGTTCCTGGCCATTTCACTGATCCCGCTTGCTTCGCTTAGTTTCATCAACTACCTCTATTACTACCAGGGATTGAACATACTGACCAAGCAATCGCTTTTTACCACTTCTCAGCTGCGTGTAAACGACCTGAACAACTATTTCAAGCAGGCAAACAATTACCTCGATTTCCTGGCTGAGGATCCTGAAAACAGGGAACTTATTTCGCGCATCCATCAGGAAGTAGGCTTGGCGGGGATTCTTCCTGCCAGCTTCATGACATCTGAACAATATGGAACCCTCTCCGGACAATTGAGACACAGCTTTGAAAAATCCTGGATGCCGGAAGGCCTGTACAACATCCTGCTGGTCAACACCGATGGAACCATTCTTTTCAGCCTGAAGGAGAATGGATTGGCCGGTCGGAACATCCATCAGGAGCCCCTGGAGAATACCCAGGTCAGTCAGACCGTTGAAACTATTCTCAAGAGCGGATCCATACGCTTCGCCGATCTGGAGCCCTTCCCTCCGACCAGTACCATTATCACCGGTTTCATGGGCCGCCCGTTTGTTGACAAAGACGGACATGAACTGGGTGTTCTGGGTATCCAGCTCACCACCGAACGGATCGATAAAATTATTCAATACAGCGTGGGTTTTGGAAGTACGGTCAGGGTTTACCTGATTGGGCTCGACCTGAATCTTCGGTCGATCAGTGAATACGGATGTGATTCCAGACGTCTCCAGCAAAAGGAAGACAACACCAAGACCCGCACCTGGCAGGCTTCCAAGATCAATGCCGCTTCCTCAACCCCCGACGGGAAGCCGATCATTGAAGAGGTCAGCTACTTCAAGAATTCCCAGAATGTAGATGTGATGGGACTTTTCCGGGAAATCGATTACCTGGACAAGCTGGGCACGGACTGGGCCCTGGTGGAGGAGCTCAGTACCGACCAGGCCCATGCAATAGGTCGTGAATTATCTACATTCGCCAAGATATCCCTGGTCCTCACGACCATTTTTGTCTTCATTATCTCCCTTTTCGTCACCCGGCGTTTCGTTACCCCGATCAAGAGCATCTCAGCCTGGGCCAAGCAGGTAGCACAGGGAGAACTGGTCAATAAGGATATCAGGGTATCGGAAGATGAGGTGGGTGAGATGAAGCACGTGTTCAACCGGCTGGTCTCTACCCTGCAACAATATGCCGATGTAAGCCAGTCGATCGCCCTGGGCGATTATACCAAGAAAGTTCCTATCCGCAGCGAGCACGATACCCTCGGAACATCGATGAACGAAATGGTGGAGAGCTTCAAAGGGGTGGTGAAACAGGCCAAAGCGATTGCCAGCGGTGATTATTCCACCAATGTGGTTCCCCGCAGCGACCAGGATACCCTGGGAATCTCTCTTTTCAATATGACCCGTACCCTTCGGGAGACCTCCCTGGAAATAAAAAACCAGGACTGGCTCAAAACGGGACTGAATGAACTGAGCATGAAAAGCAGCGGGGAGAAGAGCATCAAAGAGCTATCCAACGAAGTGCTTACTTTCCTGGCTCGATACCTGGAATCCCAGCTGGGGCTGCTCTTTGTCACAGGAGAACAAAACATGCTCACCCTGACTGCCACTTTCGCCTGTAATCCGGAGATCAAGACAGTTGAATATGGAGCCGGTGTGGTGGGGCAGGTTGCCAAGGAGAAAAAGTCTATGCTATTTAACACATCTCAGGCAGATTTACCGCCGGTCAATATCGGCCCCTCTACGGAAAAGCCTGATTATTTTATCGTTTCACCCCTGTTGTTTGAAGGCCAGGTGCTCGGGGTGATCCAGCTTGGTTCATTCCAGCCGTACGACCAGATCAAACAGCAATTTCTGGAGATTTCTCTGGAGTCAATTGGCCTGGCCATCCATACGGCCCGGTCGCGTGAACGCGTTGAGCAATTGCTGCTTAAAACCCAGGAGCAGGCCAATGAATTGGCCGAGCAGAAAGAGGAACTTCGCCAGATAAACGAAGAGCTGGAGGAACAAGCCAAAGCGCTCAGGCATTCGGAGGAAAACCTCCAGCATCAGCAGGAGGAGCTTCGGGTCATCAACGAAGAGCTGGAGGAGCGGACCAAGGTGCTCGAACTGCAACGCGACGACATCCGGAAAAAGAACCAGGCCCTGCAGCAAGCCCAGATCGAAATCAAACAGAAAGCAGAAGCCCTGGAGGTGGCCAGCAAGTACAAATCGGAGTTCCTGGCCAACATGTCGCATGAGTTACGTACCCCGTTAAACAGCATCCTGGCTCTTTCCGAACTGCTGGCCTCCAACAAGCACAAAGGAATGACCAAAGATGAGATTGAATTTGCCTCCGTGATCAACTCCTCGGGTAAAGACCTGCTCGACCTGATCAACGATATCCTGGATCTCTCCAAGGTGGAAGCCGGAAAACTGGAGATGGACATCGAAGATCTCTACATGGATGATCTGGAAGATTATGTCAGAAAAACCTTTACTCCGCTGACCAACAACAAGAATATCTCCCTTCAGACCCAGGTGGAAAAAGGGGTTCCTGAACACATCGAAACCGATCCGCAGCGGACCCTTCAGATCATCAAGAACCTCCTCTCCAATGCCATTAAATTCACGGAAAAAGGGGGAGTGACCCTCCGGATTCGGCGTCCTGAACAGGATATGGTATTTTCCAATTCGAACCTGAATGCAGCGAATTGTGTGGCTTTCGATATCATCGATACCGGTGTCGGTATTCCGGAAGAGAAGATCAACGTGATCTTTGAAGCCTTTCAGCAGGCTGATGGCACGGTGAGTCGCAAGTTTGGCGGGACTGGTCTGGGACTCACTATATCACGAAGTCTGACCCGTCTTCTGGGCGGAGAGATCAGACTATCGAGTACTCCCGGAAATGGATCCACATTCACCCTTTACCTGCCGGATACCATCGATCTCTCCCGGGAAATCCCTCCTTCGGAAGAGGGAACAGACCCGAAAGAGAAAAAAGAAAAAGAGCCGCTGGCTGTGTTTGAAGAAGAGCGTCCCGTACTCGTTCCGGAGGAGCCGGAAGAACCCGAAGGGAAACCGAAACATCCACCCAAAGAGGGGAAAGCCGACAAAGTATTTGAGAATAAAAAGATCCTGATTGTCGACGACGATATGCGGAATGTCTTTGTGCTTACTAAAATCCTGGAAGAGAAGAAGGTCCGTATCGTGGTAGGGAAGAATGGCCGTGACGGGATTACAAAGCTTAACCAGAATCTTGATACCGCCCTGGTGATCATGGATATCATGATGCCCGAAATGGATGGCTATGAAGCCATGCAGGAGATCCGGAAGGATAAACGGTTTGTGAAACTTCCGATGATCGCGTTAACGGCAAAGGCGATGAAGGGCGACCGGGAGAAGTGCATCCAGGCGGGGGCCAACGACTACCTTTCCAAACCGGTACAACCCGAGAAACTGATCTCACTCCTCCGCGTCTGGCTCCAGAAATAGAGATTCCGGCTTCCTGTGTTTGATCATTTTCCCATCGACAATGAATACGATGGATTCGGCGATGTTGGTTGAATATCCTGCAATGCGCTCAATCTGGGTCAGGATGATCATCAGGGTGGTAGCTACCACAATTACCCCCTTCTTCTGACTCATTTCCGCCAGAATGTGGTCCGAGATCTGCTGACACCGCTCTTCAATGGCCGAAGCCTGTGTAAAGATATCTTTTACGAAGGTGGTGTTCCAGGTGTTGAGAATGGTGATAACATCCGTGACGATTGCATCAGTCATCCGGATTAAATCCCCGATCTCCAGCTCCTGCATAATTTCTTTATAATCACTGACCGCTTCAATTTTATAGGCTATGCCAACTGCATGGTCGCCCATCCGTTCCAGGTCATTATTCATCTTCAGCGACGACATGATCAGTCTCAGATCAGTGGCTACCGGCTGAGTGAGAGCAAAAATACGCTGACATAACTTGTCAATCTTTACATCCAGCTTGTCCACGATTTTATCATTTCGGATGACCTGTGCCGCAAGCTCCACGTCGCAGGACTGCAACGCGAGCATGGTGTTGTGGACCTGGTCTGCCACCAGGTCTCCCATCTTGAGGATCCGCTTTTTCAGTTTCTCCAGCTCCAGTTCAAAATGCCGTTCCATAGCTACTGCTTTAATGATTCTGCCTCCGGTTATCCGAAGCGCCCGGTGATATATTCTTCTGTTTGTTTGTGGTCGGGTGTGGTAAATATCTTGCGTGTCTTCCCATATTCGATCAGCTCTCCCAGGTAAAAAAAGGCCGTGTGGTCACTTACCCGGGCAGCCTGTTGCATGTTATGGGTAACAATCACAATGGTAAAGTTTTCCTTCAGGGCGAAGATCAATTCCTCGATCTTCCCGGTGGAGATCGGGTCCAGGGCACTGGCCGGTTCATCCATCAGGATGATCTCCGGGTTGACAGCCAGGGAACGGGCAATACACAGTCGCTGCTGTTGTCCCCCCGAAAGTCCCAGCGCCGAATGGTTCATCCGGTCTTTCACCTCATCCCAGATAGCCGCCCGCTGAAGCGAGGTGACCACAATCTCTTCCAGTCTCTTTTTATCCCGGATCCCATTGATCCGCGGCCCGTAGGCGATGTTATCAAAAACCGATTTGGCAAAGGGATTCGATTTCTGGAAAACCATCCCGATCTTTTTCCGTAGGTTCACCACATCCACTTTGCGGTCGTAGATATCCAGCCCATCGATCAGCACCTTCCCCTCAATCCGGACGCTGGGGATCAGGTCGTTCATCCGGTTAAGTGTGCGAAGGAAGGTTGATTTCCCGCATCCCGACGGGCCGATGAAAGCGGTTACCTGGTTCTCCGGGATCTCAATGGAGACGAAATTCAGCGCCATTTTTTCTCCATAGTAGAGCGTCAGATCTTTGGTGACGATTTTAGTCTCTTTCATTCCTCCCTGCATTAAACGATTGCTTTCCTCCGTATCCGGGCCCGGATGAGAATGGCGATAAAGTTCAGTAAAAATGTCAATAAAAGCAACACCAGAGTGGTAGCGAACTGAATCGGCATGGTCCCGTCGACATCAGCCGACTGGGTCGACATGATATAAATGTGGTATCCGAGATTCATAAACTGGTCGCTCAGGGAGGTTGGCAGGGTAGCCAGGTAATAAGCGGCGCCGGTAAAGAGAATCGGGGCTACCTCTCCGGCACCCCGGCTGATCGCCAGGATCGTGCCGGTCAGGATACCGGAAATCGAACCGGGGATCACCACTTTCCGGATAGTCTGCCATTTGGTGGCTCCCAGCGCCAGACTTGCTTCCAGCAGTTCGCGGGGAACAGTACGGATGGCTTCTTCCACAGAAACGATCACCACCGGGAGCGTAAGCAACGACATGGTCAGGCTGGCCCAGAGGATATTGGGTTGACCCCATTTCAACTGCCCTCCCAGAAAAACCGAATCCATCTCCCCGCCCACGAACTTGATGAAAAATCCCAGACCGAACAACCCGAAAATGATGGAAGGTACCGTGGCCAGGGTGCGCACAGCGAACCGGATCGTCTGGGCAAAGATGGATTTTTCGCTGGTATATTCGGTCAGGTACAGGGCTGTAATCGTTCCAAAAGGAACTGCAGCCACCGACATGATGATCACCATCAGTGCCGTACCGTATATTGCGGGGAAAATCCCTCCCTCGGTCATGCCGTTTTCCGGAAAAGCCGTTATAAACTCCCAGGTCATCCGATCCTTTCCCCCGATGACGATAACCACCAGGATCACGATGATTATGGCAATGATGGCGATTGCCGAAAAAGCTGACGCCCCTACCACTACTGCCCCGGTGATGTTATTCCTCCGGCTCATGCGATCTTTCCCTGTATCCGTTTCATCAGTCGACCTTTGATATAGAATTCAGCCAGTGCATTCAGGCTGAAAGTAAATACAAACAGGAGCGATCCGATGAGGAATAACACCCCATAATGCGTATCTCCGAATACCACTTCAGCCATCTCTGCGCCAATGGTTGCCGCTAACGTTCGTACCGACTCGAATGGATTAGCCGAGATCAGCCCGGCATTACCGGTAGCCATCAGGGCGATCATGGTCTCCCCGAATACCCGGCCGATGCCGAGGAGGATCGCAGCAAAGACCCCTGGCGTGGCTGCCGGCAGCGTGACAAACAGGGCCGTCTGCCATTTGGAGGCACCCAGCGCTAAGCTGGCTTCCTTATAGGTACCGGGAATAGCCGTAAGGGCATCTTCGGTGATGGTATAGATGATCGGAATGGCCGCCAGCGCCATAGCTATCCCGCCGACGAAAGCATTCAGCCGGGTTTCATAACCAAACAGTTCCTGCAACACCGTGGCCATCACCATCAGGGCAAAAAAACCGATCACCACCGAAGGGAATCCCGCCAACAGTTCGATGGCCGGCTTAATCCATTCCCGCAACCAGGTGGGTGCAAAAGCGGAAGAAAAGAGGGCGGCCAGAATGGCAATGGGAGCTGCAAACAGCATGGCGATGAGGGTGATCTTAATGGTTCCCACCATCAGCGGAATCAATCCGTACCGGGGATTGGAAGAGACCGGATACCACTCGTCGCCCAGTAACCCCTTTACCGTCACGCGCCTTTCCTGACCAGCCGCGTGCTCCTCCGTAGAATACTCCCGATTCCCCATCAGGGCAGAGTCGGGTTCTATTCCATAAACCTCCTGCCTTTGAAGCTGGTCCGGCCTCGGTTCCGGAACTACCCCGTATTGCTCCTGAACCAGTTCCTCCCGGGAACCGGTTGGTCTCTCCTTTGAGGTAAAGAGCGGGATCGTTTCCCGGAAAACAAAAACAAAGATCAGGATGATGATCGTGATAGATAACAGTGCAAATCCGGTAATGATCTTCTCCGAAAGAAATTCAGAAAGCCTGAATTTCTTTCGGAGCGACTCCTTCGTAAAGGTATAACTCTTCATGCTACCTCACCGGGAAGTACCCGACTTCGGTCACCATCTTCTGCCCTTCCGGACCCAGGGTCCAGTCGATAAACTCCTTGATCTCTCCGCTCGGACGGTTCCGGGTGTACATATAGAGGTACCGGCTGATGGGATAGAGTCCTTTTTTGATATTCTCGGAGTTCGCTTCGTAGGCAGAGCTGTTGGCATCTTTCTTCACCTTGCAGATCTTGACCCCTTCGCTGTAGGCAGCGCCACCATAACCGATGCCATTCATATCCTTGATCACCGCATTCACAACGGCAGCCGTTCCGGGTAAGGTCTGGCAACTTGGGGCATAATCCCCTTTGACCACCTCTTCCTGGAAAAAGACATAGGTGCCGGAGCTGTTCTCGCGGCCATACAGTTTAATTGGGGAATCACTGCCGCCAACCTGCTTCCAGTTAGTCACTTTTCCGGAGAAAATATCACTCAACTGCTGGATTGAAAGTTCGTTGATCGGATTTTTTTTATTGATGTAAACAGTGATCCCGTCTTTTGCGCAGGGGATTTCCACCCCAAGGGTGTTGTACCGCTCCTTCAGCTTTTCAATCTCGGATTTTTTCATCGGACGGCTGGCGTTGCAGATATCCGTGGCGCCATTGATCAGTGCAGATATGCCTGTTCCCGATCCACCACCTGTGACCTGAATGATAATATCCGGATGGCTCTTCATGAATACTTCCGCCCACTTCTGAGATAAAATCACCATGGTGTCGGATCCTTTTACCGTAACTTTTTTAGGTGCAGGAGCAAAGGCTACCCCGGCAACGGCAATCGCAAGAACTGCCAGGATTCCAATTAATTTTCTTGATTTTTTCATACTTGCTTGTTGGGTTGTGTTAAAATTTGGCCTGCAAGCGCAGGGTAAAGACGTTTTGCGGGAAAACCCGGCTGTAGTCATTGTCAACAGTCTGATCGTTTACTGTATATTTTTTCACCAGGTTGGAGTTGCCTGAAGCATCTACGCCAACTTTTTCGTTGAATGGTATCTCATAGGCTACCTGGATGCGGAGGTTGTCCGTGAAGAAGTAGTTCCAGGCAAATGTGAGGGTATGGTAGGTGACATCCGAGGTCCCGCTTTTCAACGAGTTGGCAACAATATTCTTCGTGGTTTCATTTAATACGACCACAGGATTAGAGCCGTCGATCGTGGTGGTGGTCTGTATATCTGATGTGCCGTTTTCATACTTCACCACGCCTATCTGATCTCCCTTCAGTTTGGTATTGGGATCATAAAAGTCCCAGCGTAACGCAAACTGGTTACGCTTTCCTATATTTTTGATCAGGTAAACATATCCTCCCATGAAATTCCTGCAGATGGCAGGATTAATCTGCTGGGTATTGGTTGTGAGATAGGTCATCATCAGGGTATCATTGGCCAGGGTAGTCTGCACAGGATTCGCTACTGAAAAACTTCCGACAGCTCCCGGATAGGCATTGATCCCCATCATATACTCTGCCTTGATGGCCATGCCTCCGAGGATATCCATATATAGTTGCATCTCTCCGCCTACCCAGTGACGGTCAATACTCTTTCCGACCGTCACGTTTTTAAATAATGTGTAATCGCTGTTTAATACGGTCGTCGAATTCGATTTCATCCAGCCGTAATAGCCATTCAAGCCCACGTCAAGACCTCCAAAATTTCCCAGCTTGAAGTTGTAGGTCAGGCGACCCATAAGGTCTTTATAGTTATCGAAATCCTTGTTTTTGGGATTGATATCATCGCCGTTCACATCCTTGATGACCCTGTGGTCATTGCCATTGAACACGGCAAACTGGAATCTGAGCGGGACAGACGGGGGGGTTACCTCCAGTTTCGCGCCGATGGCACGTTCGCCCGGATAGAGAGCCCGGATCACAGCCGATCTTTCAGGTACTTCACGTTTGCTGGATGAATACTCCACTTCATAATTCGGACGGTTGAACTGACCTGCCCACAAAGAGAATGTTTTTAACCAGGGATCATGCAGTTCGACATAGGCATCTTTCAGCGTAAAACCGCTTGGCACAAAATCAGGTTGCAGTACAAAGACAACCCCTTCAACCGGTTGATACTGAACTTTAAATCTCACACGGCGTAATGAAATGTAGTTAGCCGGATAAACGGCCGGGTTTTCAAAACGCTGCCATTGCGCCTGTATATATCCTGATAGTTTGATCTTCGTCAGCTTTTCCAGGTTGTTCTCTGCGGTGGCTAACCGTTCTTCCATACCTGTTACGCGATCGCGTAAAGTTGTGACCGCTTCTTTCAGCGTGTCATTTTTCGCCTGGGCGTAGGTTCTCGCCTGTGGCACAATGATGGTCAGGCATACTAATCCCAACATCACGATAGTGATTTGTGCTTTTTTGATCATGATTTCAGGTTTTTGTTGCTGCAAAAGTAGGGTAAGCCGATCACCCGCATATTAACAATATATTACCGATATATTAAATAATTGTTAACGGGGAGGATTCCCCTGGTAGGGGCAACCGGGCCGGTTGCCCCTACCATTTATATCCTTTTTCTCTTCAATCGCAAACTATTACTCACCACGCTCACCGAACTGAACGCCATGGCAGCTCCGGCGATCATGGGATTGAGCAGAAAGCCGAAAAAGGGATAGAGAACTCCGGCGGCTATGGGAATGCTGATGAAATTGTAGAAAAAGGCCCAGAAAAGATTCTGTTTGATGGTTCTGTTTGTGGCATGTGAGAGGCGGATGGCACTGACCAGCTTGCACAGGTCCCCTTTGATGAGGATCAGCTGGGCGCTTTCCATGGCAATGTCGGTCCCCGTTCCCATGGCAATCCCGATATCGGCCAGGGCCAGGGCAGGGGAGTCGTTGATTCCGTCGCCGGCCATTGCTACTTTTCTCCCTTGATCCTTAAGCTGCTTCACATAATCTGCTTTTCCCACGGGTGTTGCCTCTGCCTTGTAGAAATCCACACCGGCCTGGGAGGCGATCTGGGAGGCGATGGCGACGCTGTCGCCTGTAAGCATATGGACCTTCAGTCCCATCTCTTTCAGCTCGCGGATGGCTTCCGGGGAATTCTCTTTCAGGGTATCAGCCACTGCTACCAGCACAATCACGCGATGGGAACGGGCTATGTAAAGGATCGACCGGGCCTCTTTCCTTAACCTGGCCTCCTCTTGAAGCAAGTCCCCTTCCAGACGGCAGTTTTTCTCCTGAATATAGGATTTGCTGCCGATGTAGTAATTGTCCCTGTTGTAAAAGGCTGATACTCCTTTTCCGGTATGGCTTTCAAATCCTACTACTTCATCGGTCTGATCTGAAGCCTGTTCCATAAAATAGTCAACCAGGGCTGCAGCGAACGGATGTTCTGAAAGACGTTCAATAGAAACGATGGCATTCCCAATTTCGAATTTCGAATTTCGAATTTCTGTTTGCCCACTGCCCACTACCAACGGCACACTGCTATCCCACACCACCTCCACTACCTCCGGCTTCCCAACTGTAATGGTGCCGGTTTTATCAAACACAATGGTATCCACCCGGCAGATGGTCTCCAGGCTGGTGGCATCGCGGACCAGGATGCCATGTTCGGCAGCTTTGCCCAGCCCCACCATCAGGGCAGTTGGGGTTGCTAATCCCAGGGCACAGGGACAGGCAATAATCAGGACGGAAACGGCGGTGAGGATGGCAACCTGGATACTAGATCCTGGATACTGGATACTGGATGACAGATGCTGGATGCCAGATGCCGGATACCAGATGAGCCAGGAGAAAAAGGTGATGATAGCGATCCCTATGACGACTGGAACGAAGATGGAGGCGATTTTATCGACGCGCTGCTGGATAGGGGCTTTGCTTCCCTGAGCCTCCTGAACCAGCCGGATGATCTGGGCCAGCATGGTTTCACTTCCTACCTTCTCGGCTCGCATCCGGAGGCTTCCGGTTTGGTTGATGGTAGCACCGATTACCTGGCTGCCGGAAAGTTTGGTGACCGGTATAGATTCCCCGGTGATCATGCTTTCATCCACCGTACTATGGCCTTCGGTCACCACACCATCGACCGGGATCTTCTCACCCGGACGGATCAGCAGAAAATCCCCGGGCTGAACCTCACCGATGGGAATCTCCATCTCCTTTCCTTCCCTGATCACCCTCGCACTTTTGACACCCAGGTTCATCAACTTACGGATCGCGGTACCGGTCCGTTGTTTTGCCCGCTCTTCGAAATACCTGCCAAGCAGAATGAAGGAGATGATCACCACGGAGGCTTCATAATAAACATGCGGTTCAAGTCCTTTCGATTCCAGCCAGGAAGGGAAAATGGTATTGAACGCACTGAATAGAAATGCTACCCCTGTCCCCATGGCCACCAACGTATCCATGTTGGCCGAAAAATGGACGGCCCGTCTCCAGGCAATGACGAAGAAATCGCGGCCAAACCAGACCAGCACCGGGAGGGAAAGCCCCATCATGATCCAATTGGAATAAGGTACCTGCTGATGAAAGAACATCGCGATGAGGAAAACCGGGATCGAGAAAAGCACGGACAGGATGGTGTTGAAACGCAATTGTTTCAGCCGCTTGTTCTCCGATTCCTCATCCTGTTCCGGGGTGGTTTCCTGTGTTGTGATCAGTTCGTACCCGATCGAATGGATGGCCTTTCCCATCGTTTCCCTGCCCGCACTTTCCGGATCAAACTCGACCAGCACGTTCCCGGCTGCGAAGTTGACCCGGGCCGAACGCACTCCTTCCATTGATCCCAGCATACTCTGGACTCTGGAAGCACAGGAGGCACACGACATGCCCTCGATCTTATAAATTTCCTTCCTGGTTGCCATTTTCGTGCAAATTTAAACCAAATCTAAATAACATTCAGCTTTCCGGCAGTGAATTTTTTTTGAATTCAGTACAGGTCTTTTTCAAGTATCTTTGCTTGTATGAAGCCTGTAAAAATTCCTAAACGGGAAGTAGATATTGTTGTTATCTCCGATGTCCATCTGGGAACGGTGGGGTGCCGTGCCAAGGAGTTGCTTCAGTACCTGCGAAGTGTCCGCTTTAAGACCCTGATTCTCAACGGGGATATCATTGACATGTGGCACTTCAGGAAAAACTATTTTCCAAAATTTCATTTGATGGTCATCCGGTATTTTACCGGACTTATTGCCAAGAAGACACGGGTCATCTATATCACCGGAAATCACGACGAACTGCTGCGAAAGTTCGTGAAATTCAAGATGGGAAGTTTTGAACTGGTGAATAAGGTATTGCTCGATCTGGATGGCAGAAAAGCCTGGATCTTTCATGGCGACGTATTCGATGTAACCATGCAGTATAGCAAATGGCTGGCCGTTCTGGGTGGCGTTGGCTATACCTTCCTGATCCTGTTTAACAACTTCGTTAATCTAGTCCTGATCAGCATGGGAAGAGAAAAAATTTCCTTCTCCAAAAAAATCAAGGAACGGGTCAAATCCGCCGTAGCCTATATCAACAAATTTGAGGAGACGGCCGCCGGTATTGCCATATCAAAAGGTTACTCCTTTGTCATCTGCGGCCACATTCATAAACCTGAAATCCGTACGATCTCCAATAATCATGGAGAGGTTCTCTATCTCAACAGCGGGGATTGGGTGGAGAATCTTTCTGCACTTGAATACAACAAGGGGCAGTGGGAGATCTATCAGTACCAGCAGGATGAATACGCTAAGGCATTCGCAGCTGTCGAGAAAAAGCTGGATACGATGACCGACCGCGAGGTATTCGAAAATTTGTTGAAAGAGTTTAATCTGAAATGATTTATCCTGCCTTTTTGGTACCTGCCTTCCCAGGATAAACAACGCCGGTCAATTGGGCTTCATTTTCTCAAGATGTGGATAAGCAACCTTTGGGATATACCGGAAATCCGTTTCCATTTCCTTGGGATCATAGTTGATCTTTAGAGTATTTGGCCCATAGTAAACAGGAGGAAGTAGTTTTTGCTTTGTCTGGACTGAGGAAACAGACGGGGGAAAACAATCCGGCAAAGGGTCTGGTTTATCGAGTCGACAATCCGGTTTACCATAACGTGAAGCATCCCTGATTCCCTTACCTGCTAAGTAATTTTGCTGTTTCCACCAGCCGGATAAAATCCCTGCGATAGCCAAACCGGTCGGCCCCCATTGATTCATTGGCCAGAAGAAGGGCCTGGTCGTAACTGGCATCGCCCCGGAAATCAGATTCACGCAACACCATGCCAAAGGAAGCTACAGCCGAAGCAAACTTCAGGTTGTCGGAATGGGAATGACTGATCAAATCCTGTTCTCCCAACCGGTGTACAATCAGCTTACTTACAGTATCATCCGGCTCCTTGTACCGCAACTTGACAGTCATAAGATTCCTTCCACCCGTGACCCTTACCTGCTGGTACTCCAGAGGATCTACAGCTGCAACCGGCTCCGTTGAGCCTGCCGGTATGATTTCATAGAGGGCCGTGACAGAGTGGCCGCTGCCGATATCCCCGGCATCTTTCCGGTCATTGTTGAAATCTTCCTTGCTGAGGATACGGTTTTCGTATCCGATCAGCCGGTACGCCTTTACCTTCGCTGGGTTGAATTCAACCTGGATCTTCACATCCTTCGCAATCGTAAAGAGGGTTCCCCATAACTCCTCTCCGAATACCTTTTTGGCCTCCATGACGTTATCGATATAGGCATAATTTCCGTTACCGGCGTTGGAGATCTGCTCCATCTTCGAATCCTTGTAATTGCCCATACCAAATCCGAGCACCGACAGAAACACTCCCTCATTCCGTTTCTCTTCAATCAGCCTGACCATCTCACCATCACTGCTTGCACCTATATTGAAATCCCCGTCCGTGGCCAGGATGACCCGGTTGTTTCCTCCGGGGAGGTAGTTTTGTTTGGCAATCTGATAGGCCAGCCTGATCCCCTCTCCTCCTGCAGTGGAACCTCCGGCCTGCAGGTTATCAAGCGCCATCATAATCTTCTCCTGATGATCTCCCGGAGTGGATTCGAGGACACATCCTGCAGCTCCTGCATAAACCACCATTGCTACCCTGTCGGCCGGTCGGAGCTGCTGAACCAGGATTTTAAAAGCCTGCTTGAGCAACGGCAGTTTGTTGGGGGTATCCATTGAGCCGGATACATCGATCAGAAAAACCAGGTTGGCCGGTGGGATCTTGTCTGCTTGCATGGTTTTCCCCTGGATTCCGATCAGGACCAGCCGGTGGTTCTTATTCCAGAAGCAGGTGCCCGTTTCAAATGTCACCGAAAACGGATCCCCGTTATTGGGTTGAGGATAATCGTATTCGAAGTAGTTGATCATCTCTTCAATCCGTACCGCATCCTTATACGGCAGCGTGTTGTTGCTGAGGAAACGGCGGACATTTGAGTAGGAAGCACGGTCTACATCGATGGAAAAGGTAGAAAGCGGGTCGTTTACTACCTCTTTGAATCGGTTTTCGTAGATCCGGTCATATGATTCCGTATTAAAATCGGAAACCGTACCATCATATGAACCCGCTGCCATTACTCCACCTAAATAACCCCCGCCTTTGGATTTGGCAAACTGGCTGTTCCCTCTTAACTCCATCCTGGATGGCTGGATCTTTTGCTCCGTTTCCGGCAGGTTTTGTTCATCCTTTCTGTTCGTAATAACCTTGAGGGCAATGTTCAGCAGGGTAGTATTTCCAAAAGTGATCACCACCTTCTCTTTTACCGGTCTGAACCCCGGTTTCGACACCTCCAGGGTATAGGTTCCCGCAGGAATCCGGGCAAGGAGGTAGGTGCCGTCCGGATTGGAATGTCCGCTGGCTGTCAGGCATTTTGTCTGGTACAGCAACAGGCTGGCCGCTGGAACAGGGTTGCCTGTTTCGTCGGTGATTCTTCCTTCGAGCTGGCCATCCCCTCCTGCTGAGGGTGTCGGACCGGTTTCTGCCAGGTATCTGAACGGGATGGCAAAGGAGATACTGAGCAGAAGGGTCAATACCAGAAGAATGCTAAACGGGAGCAGTTTCTGAATCATGTTCGTGCTTTTTAGTGTTTTCATTGCAAATAAGTTTTTTGTGAATAATGTGGATGTCGCAACTAGGATGCAATCCACCGGTTCTTTTCACAAATTCCTTTCCTTTTTTTATTTTTACGGGAGCAAATCCATGTAAATCAGAACGCTTTGACCGATCTTGAAATCATCGCTCATTATATGGCAACCCGCGATAAGGAGCTGGTGGGTGAATTGTTCAGACGGTATATGCGGTTTGTGTTCCTGGTTTGTATGAAATACCTGAAGGATGAGGAGCAGGCCAAAGATGCCACCATGCAGGTGTTTGAAAGTCTATTCGGAAAGCTTAGAAAACATGAGATCCACAACTTTAAACCATGGCTGCACTCCGTGGCAAAGAATCACTGTCTGACACAGCTCAGAAATAAAAAAGAGATCCGGTCGCTTGAGAATGATACCTTCAGGCAGTTTCCTGATCCTGTGGAATTGGAACCGGTTTTGCATCTTACCGACGAAAAAGAGAAGCAGCTGACCCGGCTTGAAGATGCCATCCTCTCTCTCAGCAAAGAACAACGGACCTGTATTGAACTCTTCTACCTGAAAAAAATGTGCTACCAGGAGGTCTCCGAAAAAACAGGTTTCACTTTTAAACAGGTGAAGAGTTACATACAGAACGGGAAACGGAATTTACGATTGATTTTGGAACAACATGTCAGATAACCTGCATACCATCTTTTCAGATTCGGAGTGCCCGACGCATGAGGAGCTGAAGGCCTACCTGGATCATCAGCTTTCAGCCGACAAACGGCACCGGATCGAAGCCCACCTGGCCGATTGCGAGCTGTGTTCGGACGAACTGGAAGGTCTCACCCGACTATCCAATCCGGGTCACCTTCCCGTGATTATGGAGGAGTTGGAACACCGGATAACTGCACGAAGAATCCGGGTCGTTCGCCTGAAACCCCGGCTGATCCTGGCTGCGGCCGCTGTAATTGCCCTGCTCATCGGGGTAGCGTTTATCTTCAGATATGTTGTGCAAAACCAGCAGCAACCCCTGCTCACCGAGCAGCACCCAGCGAGTGAACCGACACCCTTGCAACCAGAAGAACCGGCAAAGACTGATCTGGAGACCCAGGCTGTTGAACGACAACCCGGAACCGAACCACGAACTAAAAAAGAAGACCTTTTATCTCAAGAGAAGACGGGCATCGTCGAAAAGAAGAGCACTGCCGTTGCTCCCCCCGAGTCCCTTGCAGAAGCAAAAGAAGTGAGTCTCATTCCAATGGAGGAAGAAACTATTGTTGATGACAGTTCGCTATCCGGTGCTGGTGAATCGATTACTGTTGGTGGAATATTCAAAGATACTTCCACCATCGGACAATTCGAGGCAGCTGGCACTCAACTTCCTGAAAATACTCTCCGGGCTAAGGGCCTTTCCGGCTCCGACATCGCCTGGAGTCCCAACCACATCATGCGCCAGGCACTGAATTATTATGAGGATGAAAACTTCCGGCAGGCGGCAAAATTGTTTCAGCAGGTCATCCGCCAGGAGCCGGACAACTTCAAAGCTATTTTTTATCTGGCCCGCTGCTATGCAGAACTGAATAAGGATAAAGAGGCATTGAAAACCCTTGAAAAACTGCTGGTGGATCCGGAAAACGAATATTATAAACAAGCGTTGGATTTAAAAATGAAAATCTACTACAAATGAACTCAGATGAACTGAATGAACGTATCCGGTTCCTGGTTCAGTCCTCTTCCAACACACAGGAATTCATGGATTTAGCATCCATTAGCAAGAACTGGAAAGTGATTGATAAATCCATTACCCTGCCCAGGGAGGTTGGATTCACTGAACTTGACTGTCCTTCCTGCTTAGAACCCCTCAGGCTTATCTACGACAAGTTCGCCACATTGGATTACGAACTGGAACTGATTTGCCCGCATTGCCGGGAAAAGATACGATGCATCGGTGAATTCACCGGTTATACAAATGAAATCATACTGAAAGAGCTTTAGCGCCGGGGGATTTCAACACGTTTTTTTACCTCTCCCATCAGATTCAACGGGGTGTCGGTAATCACCATGTTATATAACCAGGCCGGGACAATCCCTCCAGGATCAACAAATCCTTCGAGGGTAAGCCTGACCATTCCTTCTTTCAGGGGCTCGATGGTCCACTTCTGCCAATAGTTTTTGATACGGATAATATTCTCCTCTTCGGGAATCACGTCCGGCAGGGGACGGGCCAGGATCACTTTGGTGCCGGTCACGGAATCTATTGTTACCCGGGCTTCCACACAAAGATCACGGTCCATCAGGGGCCAGGGGACATCATAGATCAGGTAATATTTGGAGTATACATTTTCGACATATTCCAGGACATCGATTTTCCGGATGGCGTCATCCCACCAGTCGAAATTCTTCACGTTCCCGACAACCGAGGCCACCATCTCCATGGTCGTATGGATCTCCATTACTCCTTTGAACGACTTCAGCGGACTCCCCTTCTCTTTCCGGGTATAAATCTTAATCCCGTCACGCTCCTTGATGAATTCCCAGGGCTGGGCTGCCAGGTGGAGCGTGAAAAAAAAGCTCAACAAGGTTATTATAGTCCGCACAGGTAAGTTCAATTATTGACGTAAAATTAATACAAATTAACGGCAATATTCCAACACATGATAACAAGTGATCAGTTCAAATTTTACTTTTGCTGTTTCTCAGCGTATTGCATATAGAGACGGCAACGACCATGCAACAAAACCTGCAGGAGACTATCACCCGATCCCTGGAAGGCAACCAGGAGGCTTTCCGGAGCCTGGTGGACCACTATCAGCAACCGGCCTTTACTCTGGCTTTTAGGATCCTGTGCGATGAAGAAGAGGCGAAAGATGCGGTGCAGGAGGGCTTTATTAAAGTCTGGAGCCATCTGAACAGATATGATAAAACACAACCATTTTCTTCCTGGCTGTTCCGGATAATCGCCAACTGTTCCATCGACCGGGTTCGTAAGATCCGGCGAAGGAATGAAATAACCCTGGAACAGATTGAGATCACGCTGGAGAGAATCCGGACAGAAGATCCCGGCACCACCCTGGATAACCAAGAGATCGCGAGGTTGATCCGGTTTCTGGCCAGCGGACTGCCTGAGAAACAGCAACTGGTCTTCATCTTGCGGGATATACAGGGGATGGATTCAGCCGAAGTCAAGGAAGTGCTGGGAATCCCGGATACCCTCATAAAAAGTAACCTGTACCACGCCCGGAAGTCCATCCGGGAAAAACTTGAAAAGATCTATTCAATGGAAAGGAGGCAACTATGAATCCTGATTCTGGCAAACAATCAGGGGATCCGCTGGATCGCTTATGTAACGCATTACACCGGAATGAACCCCGATTACATGACCGGGATGTGATCCCCCGGAAGGTGATGGAGACCATCGGGAACAAGAAACAAGCACCCTCCCGGTCCGCATATATTCCGATTGTTCGGAGACCGGTCCTGATTTTTGCCCAGCGGTTGCTTACCGCCGCATCCGTTTCTCTCCTGATCCTCTTTGGGGTAGAACAGTATATGGTAGTGAAAAAAGTCAACACGCTTGAAGAGCGCATGGCATCGGTTCACGTAGAGCCCGCAACAAATGTGGCAGCCCGTTTTGTCCGGAGCGGATTCACCTTTACCTCGCTACCAGAGCGTTTCCTGGTTCGTAAAAATCTGATCGCTTTCCAGCGAAACGATATCCGGAGCCATCTCGAATCAACCATCAAACACGTTCAACCATGAAAACACGAAATATCCTGCTGACCCTTTGTGCCATCCTGCTCGTTTTCAGCGGATGCCGAGAAATTACAGTCACAACCAAGGTACATCGTAACGGATCCTTTACCCGTATCATCCGGATTACCGGTGATTCCTCTTCTGTATTCAAAGGCGACCTGCCTTACCCCGTCGATTCGACCTGGGATCGGGTTGCCATGAAAGATACATCCAGGGATAAAAAACAAGGGGATGATTACATTCTTACCTATACAAAAACTTTTCACACCAGTGAGGAGCTGAATGCGGAACTGACCTCCGATACAAGCTGGCGGAAACGGCTTGATCGCCAGGTTACAGTGACCAGGTGTTTCGGTTTCTACTATTCCTACCTGACCTTTAAAGAGGTATTCCCACCGCTTAATCCCTTCACCTGCCTCCCCTATGAAAAGTACCTCACACCGGATGACCTGCTGTGGCTGAAGGGACAGAAAAATATTATCAGCCGCTCAGACAGCATTCATTTCGATGAAGTTGAAAAGAAAGCCCTGGAGTTCCTCGCTGCTTCCGTTACCGCCGAGTTGGAAAAGATCCTGGAGGAAGGGATTGCCCGTTTGAACGATCCGGATCTTTCAGCAGGTGAAGTTTCCCGTTTTCACGACAGCATTTCCTGCTATGTGGAGAAATGGGAGTTTGATACCCCTGAAAAATTCATTGTCGCATTCCGGAACTGGACCGGAAATCCGGCCGTTGACCGCCTGCAGGATAAGGAACCAGGGCTTTTTGATGACTTCCTCAAGAAAATAAGATTCTTTGATTCTTTGCTCATGATGGAAACCTATCCCGAAACTGTCGAAATGCCCGGCCTGATCACCGAAACAAACTCCATCATGCTCAAGGGGAACCAGGTAAGCTGGGAAGTTCAGCCCTTGAACTTGTTGTTTGGTGATTACATGATGCTGGTCGAATCCCGCGTAGTGAACAACTGGGCCTTTGTTCTGACCGGGTTGATACTGCTTTTACTTATTGTCGTTCTGATTGTTAAATCGATGAAGTAGCCGGTGGGTTGAATAGCTAACCCGGTTTTTCTTTTTCCGCCTTCTTTTTTGATTTCCTTAGCACAATCGTGAGAATGATCATGCCGATGGGGAGCAATAACAGGGCAAGCTCCCATAAAACCGGATAGGTCAAAGAAACCAGGATAGCAATCAGTGCAACAAGAGGTTCTATCAGCATATTCCAGTTGGTCTCCCTGATTTCTCTGCCTGATAAATGCTGTATGACAAGACGGTGGCCCTTGGTTGCATAATACCAGGCAAAATAGCTAAATATGCCAATCAGAAGCATGTCCAGATTGAAGAATTGCTGCACATAAATATCATCACCAAACTTCAAACTTAATGCATTGGGTAAGGGAGCGATGGAGATAAAAAACAGGTAAAAAATGTTAATCCAGATATAGGTAGTGTCAACTCTGATTATGTACTTCGACTGGCCGACATGCGTCGTCCAGTAGATTGCCATAAAAAGAAACACCAGAAAGGAGGTCAGTAATTCCCGTGCCTGTCCCGTTACAAATCCGGCCGGATCAGCCTCATATCCATCCCAGAAGTCCGCATTGTTGAAGGTCAGCATTCCCGAGATAATGAAAAGAACCATGGAAAATGCAAAAATGATATCGGTAATCCGTTGTAACCGGTGAACCGGAATAGTAACGACAGGATCTGCTTGATGTTCCATATTTCGTTTTATTGGTTTTTCTTTGATGCCGGGCCGATGCCCACCAGCCGGCCAATCATGATAGCAATATAAAGAACCCCCAGCACCGCCTCAAACATGGCAAGGACCTTGGTTGCTTTGATAACCGGCAAAATATCGCCAAATCCAACTGTCGTCAGAGCGATAAAGCTGAAATAGATCATATCCCCGCTGATATCGGATATACTGGAGGCTGAGTTGGAAATCGCTCCCGGGTGAATTCTTTCAATAAAGCTGTACAGAAATCCGAATCCGATTCCAATCAGGATGTATACGGAGATGGCATTACTGATGTCTGAGAATGAGAGGGTCTGTGAAGTCATGAGAGAATAGAAGAGAATGCCTGCAAAGAGAAAAATCAGGACCATCAGATTGAAATACTGAATAGTTGAAATCAATGGGGACGGAAAGATCAATCCGATAATCTCGAATCCAATGATTAGGGCAGAAAAAATGACCATGAACCGGAAAATCCGCGGGTGAATAGAAAGTACAAGTAAACAAAGAAAGATTGCAATACAGATTAACACCAGACTGATAACTCCTCCAAGAACAAGATCCTCTAAAAAAGGAGAAGCTAAAATTATGGTGATCAGAGAGACCAGCAAAAGGTAGTTCTTCAGGAATTTCATGGTTTTATAGGGTTGTCAACAGGATTATCGGGAGCAGGTAAAGGTAAAGATTAATAGCTAATTCCCATATTTTTCCCGTCATTTCCGGTTTTCATACGATGATGCTGTTCTTCACCATTGCCCTTGATTTACTATTGCATTCGATGCCGTATTTATTGTCCATGATCACACAGTGGTCAATCAGGGGGGATAAAGCATTTTTACAATTGATCCCGCACCATCCGTTATTCACAATCAGGCAATTTGTGATTCGACCTGTGGCGCCATTGAAAGTGATCCCTCCTGTGGCATTACAGATTTCTTTCCTTCAGCCAGAATAGTTCCATTCACCCGCAGGAACCCGCAGGAGAATCCCTCCTTCTCCATATCGTGAACTTCGCAGGTCCGGAATTTGACCACGGTTCCGGATTTAATGATCAGTAGTTCACCTTCAGGAACAATCGCCTCCCCATCGATGACATAGGGAGATCCCTTTTTATCCCAGGTTCCTGATACTTCGCTGAGGTTTGGGACATAAGTCTGGTCCAGGAGAGAAAACCCCTGGAAAAGAAATAAAATCAAGAACAGGGATTTCATGACATGGAAATTTTATGGGCTAGTATAGCTGTATCCAATTATTCAACCAAAAATAAAAAAATCCACCTTTATGAAAGATATATTTCGCATTTCCTAATTTCGTATTTCTTATTTTCGTATTTCCTAATTTCAAACACCATGAACGTTTCAAAGATCAACCGATGGCTGCCATTCTTCATCCTGGCCATTTTTATTCTCACCTCCTGTGCTCCCGGAAATATCCGGTTCGATGCCGAACCTGCCGGTTTCTGGGCCGGATTATGGCATGGATTTATCTCCTTGTTCACATTTATAATCAGCCTGTTTACCAAAGAAGTAGGCATTTATGAAGTGCACAATTCCGGTTGGCCCTATAATCTGGGATTTATCCTGGGAATTATGATCTTCTACGGCGGATCAACCAAGGGTGGTAGCCGGAAGTGGCGGTAAATTTTTAATGATGAAAACTGCTCCCCTCCTGGGGAATGAGCAGTCCGGGTGGCACAATCAGGCTCTTCAGTGACCTGTTTCTATCATTCAGTACCCGATTTGGTTTTCCATTCAGGTTTTTTAATGTATCCGATGATGACCGGAATGAGGACAAAGAGCGCTACTCCTCCTATCAGAAACCACACGTAAAAGGCTGGGCTGCCGATTTCCAGCTGAGCCGGCGGGAAGAATCCGATAACAAAAAGGATAAAAAACGCACTGCTTACAGTTGGCATCACAAGAAAAATCAGAGAAATACAGGTCACAATGCAGCCCTGGATGATGAGGATGTTTTTCTGAATTCCATATTTATTGGTTTTTGCCATGAAAGGAGGCAGATCGCCATCGTTAGCGGTGGCAAGCAAACCCTTGAACGCCTCCATGATCCCGGAGTTGAGTGATGGGTTTGATTTTATCTGTTTTGCATGACAATTTACAATAAAATCAACTAATCCAATAATTCAATGGCAAAAAATAACCTCGCAACAATCATTATGCTGATTTTGATAAATCATTATTTATGATTATCATTGAAGTATAAAACTTTTATTCAATCCTTCACTAAAACAAGCAATCATGGGCGGTATTATTGGTATTCTGGTTTTTCTGGCCATCGGAGCAATTGCCGGATGGCTGGCTGGCGTAATTCTTAAAGGCAGTGGTTTCGGACTGCTATGGAACATCATCATCGGCATCGTTGGTGGGATTTTAGGCGGATGGTTATTCGGTACCCTTTTCGGCACCAGCTGGATCGGTGGAATCATCACGGCAGTCATCGGTGCCATCATCCTGCTTTTTATAGCAAGCTTGTTCAAGAGAAAATAAATCCTGGTGCGGATGGAAAGGGATCTGCTCAGCACCACCCGGAAAGCCTTAATCATCAACCTGGATCCGTCGGTCTACGGGACCATCGCCGAGATCGGCGGAAGTCAGGAAGTGGCCCGCCAGTACTTCCAGGCAGGAGGTGCTTCGGGGACGATTGCCAAATCGATTTCTGCTTATGATAAATTATTCAGCGACAGGCTTTACAACCATAATAAACCTGGCAAGTACGTCTCTGAAGGCAGGTTATGTAAAATGCTGGATGCCGAGTTTCATGAACTGATCGGCCTGCTGACGGAAAAGCGGGAAATTCCCACACGGTTCTTTGCATTTGCCAATACTGTAGCGACACTGAATTTCAACAAAGCCAACTACAGCCATGGCTGGATCGGGATGCGTTTTCAGCAGGATCCCGGCGCCGATCCCAATGAGGTCCTGTTTCACGTGAACTTATTGGAACAGGATACCCTTCTCCAACAACAAACACTTGGCATCCTTGGTGTGAATCTGATCTATGCCTGCTATCATTTCATTCAAAGCCCGGTTGACTTCATCCTCTCGCTGATGGATAACATCTCACGGGACCGGATTGAGATCACCCTGATGCGGATGCGCGGACCGGATCTCGACTATGTGGACAACCGCTTACTGGGGGTTCAGCTGGTGAAGAACGGGATGACCTCCTCCATGATCTTCGACCGGCACGGGAAGATTCAGCAACCTGCCGACATGCTGTACAAAAAAAACGTCCTGCTTTTCCGGGGAGCATTCCGGCCTATTCACAACGTTGGATTCGACATGCTTCGGGCCAGTTACCGGATATTCAAACGGGATGAAGATTATAACCGGGATAATACCCTTGCCCTCTGCGAAATCTCAGTTAACAACCTGTTGCGGAAAGGGGATATTGATGAACGAGATTTCCTGGAACGGGTCGATCTTCTGAACGGGATGGGACAAAATGTAATGATCTCCACCTTCAGGGAGTACTATAAACTGGTCACCTATTTCTCGCAGTTTGCCATTACAAACCTGAGGATCGTGATTGGTATCCCAACCTTTCTCAATGTGATCAATGAAAAATACTATACCGATCTCAGGGGAGGGATCCTTGAGGCGTTCGGTAAAATTTTCATCGATAATGTGAAGGTCTATATCTATCCTACTATCCCGGCTGTTTCCATCGATACCCGGGAAGCTGTGGGGGAGCTTCTGACATCGAAAGATATCCTCCTGTCGAAAGAGCAGGAAGACCTCTATCATTACCTGGTTAAAAACAGGAAGATCATTGATATCACAAACGTTAAAAAGGAGTGGTTGTATATCAACTCTGCCAATGTGTTACGAATGATCCGCGAAGGCGAACCCGGCTGGGAGAAGATGGTGCCAAATTATGTTGAGAAGGAGATCAAGGAAAAGGGGCTGTTCGGGTACAGGAGGTGATCGGCAACATTGTGTGGGCCCACCAGGACTTGAACCTGGGACCAATAGATTATGAGTCTACTGCTCTGACCAACTGAGCTATGGGCCCGGTATGGGGTGCAAATTTATGGAATTTTTTACTATTTCAGGTATATCCCGGAACCGATGAAGTAGTTGATCCCGGGGATCTTCATCACATAGGCGAGTTTGGGCTCTTCCTGTTTGCTTACAGGATTGTTCCACCAGTACTTATAGTACCCTTCCCCGGTAGGTCCTTTGGCTACTGCCACCAAATCTCGGATTACGTAGTTACCCCGTGAATCCTGGTAGTCATAGAGGTTCTGGCCCTGAAGGTTTTTCTGCGTACCGTGCGCTACGTTTACGCAGTTGAAATCATAGATGAAAAAGTACCCGGACTGATCATCGAAAAAACGAATATAATCGATCAGTTTCCGGCAGAATTGAACCCGTTCATTGGTGTCGGGATAGTAATTGGAAAAGACCCCTCCTATTCCGAGCGCCATTACCAGGGTGGCTTCTCTTGCACTAGTCATTTTAGCATCCGAAGGCTCGTAATAGACCGCAGGTGGATCCCCGTAAAAGCCGGAACCGATGAAAAATTCCGCGGAAGGAATGCTCTTGACAAACCCAAGTTTCCGTTCTGTTTTCCCGGTAGACGGATTTTCAAAATAGTATTCCACGAACCCGTAACCAGTATAAATAACCGTATTGACCATATCCTTCACATAGAACTTCCCGTTGGCGTCCTGGACATCCATCCGATACGTGCCTATCAAATCAGGTTTGATAGCATGCGCCACCATCCAGGCACGATATGATTCTACATAGAAATAACCCGAATTGTCTCTGTAAAACCGGACAGGCTCGATAAAAGCCTGGCAAAACTGAGCCCTGCCGGTACTGTCGGGGATCATGGTCTGAAAAACTGTTTCAAAACCGGTAGCTGTGTTAGTGGTATTTACCTCCACTATGGATTTATCCAGCGTATATTGAGATACCCAGTTTTCAATCACATAGGGTTGGGTGTTTTTTCCACAGGAAATAACCATGATTGACAGAATGATAAGCAGCAGGTTGAAGGGAAATCGAAGGTTTTTCATTAGACTGGTTATTTGATTTGACGCATTCACATTCAAAGTGGCAAAATACAATATTTTCCTGTTTCATCAGACAAATTGACTTAAAATTCCCACTTTTGCAGAATATGAGGAGGCGTATGAAAGCACGACTGATCCGGAATATCATCTTCGATTTTGGCGGAGTCATCTGCAACATCGATATTTCGATCACGGAAAGAGCCTTCGTGGAGCTGGGCATCAGGCAGTTCGACAAAGAGTATTCCGTCACGGATCGGGATAATTTTTTCGGAAGCTTTGAAACCGGGAAGATCACCCCTCAGCAGTTTCGGGATACGATGGCCCGCTATTTCGATAAGCCGGTCACGGGAAAGGAGATTGATACCGCATGGAATGCCCTGCTTCAGGATATTCCTGCTTCCCGGATCGCGCTGCTGAGAACCCTTGCCAATCATTACCGGCTATTCCTGCTCAGCAATACCAACGAAATTCATTTTTTAAAATACCTGAAAGAGCTGCAGGAGGTACATGGTGTTTCAGGCTTTGAGGATCTTTTCGAGAAGGCCTATTTCTCTCATCAGATCGGGCTCCGGAAACCTTTTCGTGAGGTGTTTGATTTCGTGGTTGCCGATGCTGGATTGAACCGGGCTGAAACCCTTTTCATCGACGACTCTGTCCAGCATGTGGAGGGAGCCCGGGAAGCGGGATTGCAGGCGTACCACCTCAGGGAAGGAGAATCGATCACCGATCTGTTCAGCACAGAAATGCAGTTTCTTCGGAAGCGGTGATCTGAATATCTTTTTCACGGATAAAGAGAGAGAAGAAGACGGCCAGCAAACAGAGCCCGGCGCCTCCCACAAACGCCCAGGAGAACCCTGCCAACAGGTCGGATACCGGCGCATCTTTCAGGGCAAAACCCGATGCGCCCTGAGGTCTAGGGATAAACAGGGAAAAGATCAGCTCCATCAGAATCAGGCCAAACATCTGTCCCAGGTTGGTGGCCAGTTTAAAAAAACTGGTGGAAACTGACTGTTTATCCTCTACTACCAGAGACATTACCAGGTTGTTGTTCGGAGTGATGAAGAGGGCATACGACATGCCCAGCAGAAGCATATATGCAAAAACGATTCCCAGATGCACCCGGGGCAACATCAGGGCAAACGCCACACAGCTTGCAGCAGCCAGCAGCATACCGGTAATGGTCAGGCGAACCTTTGAAAGCCTGTCCGATAACCTGCCGGTGATCGGGCTGCATAAGCTGAATACCACAGCGAACGTCATCAGGATAAAACCGGCGTGGGTGACGTCGATGTGCAGCCCATAGGTCAGGTAGAACGGAAGCAATACCGCGCTACCCGTCATCAGCCCGAATCCCGCTACGGAGGCGAGAATCGCAAAGGAAAAACTCCGTTTCCCGAAAATGGTCAGGTCCAGGATCGGGTCTTTCACCCGTCTTTCCCAGAGTATGAACACACCAAGCAGCAACAGGGCTCCACCCAGCCCAGCCAGGGTTAAAGGAGAGGCCCAACCCAGCTCCTTCCCTTTGCTGATGAAAAAAACCAGTAATCCCAACCCGGCAAAGCTCAGAAGGGACCCGAGAAAGTCAAAATGGCTGGAAATTTTCCGGTGTTCATCCGGTTGCCGGTCGGCCGGGATCGCCCGAACAGCCATAATAATTGCTGCAATTCCAACAGGAACATTGACCAGGAAGATCCAGTGCCAGTTAAACATTCCTGTGATCAATCCGCCAAGTGGATTGCCTATCATCATGCCCAGGGAGGTAAGCGGAGAAAAAATTCCGAATGCCCATCCCCGCCTGGCGGCCGGAATGAACCTGGTGATCAGTGAAATGGAGGTGGCAAACAGCATCGATCCTCCGGCAGCCTGAAAAATACGGAACAGCAACAAGCTGGAAAAGGTTGGTGCAATGCCGCAAAGAAGTGAACTGACGGTGAATACGGTGAAGCCCAGGACAAATATCCGCTTCACGCCAAACAGATCGGCCAGCTTCCCGAAAATGATCAGGGAACTTGAGAGCATCAACAGGTAGACCAGGGTGATCTGAATTACTGTGCCTGTGGGTATATTGAAATACCCGGCAATGACCGGAAGGGAGATATTGATAATATTACTGTCGAGCAACACCATGAACCCTGCCAGGGAGGCGCTGATGATGATCCAGACCTGGCGGTTTCTTTGTCGGACCTGTTGATTCATTTGAGTACAGGAGCTGGTTTGCACCAAAAGTAAAAATTTTTCCCATTCCAGCCAGCTGATTAGGAGCCTGTTTACTTGACAACCGGGTAAAAAACAGTTAACTTTGCACCCCCCAACACAGGCAAAATCGTATGAAGCTTTCTCAATTTCGCTTTCACCTCCCCCAGGAACTGATAGCCAACGACCCCCCAAAACAGAGAGATGATGTCCCGATGATGGTTTTAGACCGAAAAAAGAAAACTATTGAACACAAGAACTTTAAAGATATTTTAACCTACTTCAGCGATGGAGATGTGTTCATCGTGAACAACACCAAGGTCTTCCCTGCCAGATTATATGGAGAAAAGGAAAAAACCGGGGCGAAGATAGAGGTATTCTTACTTCGGGAGCTGAACAGGGAATCCCGTCTCTGGGATGTTCTGGTAGATCCTGCCCGAAAGATCCGCATCGGAAATAAGCTTTACTTCGGAGAGGATGATTCACTGGTTGCGGAGGTGATTGATAATACTACTTCCAGAGGACGAACCATCCGGTTTCTGTTCGACGGATCCTATGATGAGTTCAAGCGGACCATACAACGGTTGGGGCAGACTCCCTTACCCAAGATTCACAACCGCCCGGTCACCCAGGAGGATGAGGTGCGGTATCAGACTATCTACGCCAAGCATGAAGGGGCTGTTGCAGCTCCCACCGCGGGATTGCACTTCAGCCGTGAGATCATGAAACGGCTGGAGCTGCAGGGGGTCTCTTTCGCCGAGGTGACTCTCCACGTGGGACTGGGAAATTTCAGGTCGATCGACGTGGAAGATCTCACCAAGCACAAGATGGACAGCGAAGAGATCATCATCGAACCGGAAACAACACAGATCGTCAACCGGGCAAAAACCAGTAAAAAGAAGGTTATTGCGGTAGGCACTACTACCATGAAGGCAATCGAATCGTCGGTGGCCATCTCCGGTATGCTGAAGCCTTACCGCGGGTGGACCAACAAGTTTATCTTCCCGCCCTATGAATTCAGCATTGCCAATGCAATGGTAAGCAATTTTCACTTGCCCCAGTCCCCGATGATGATGCTGGTAGCCGCTTTCGCGGGATACGAGTTCCTGATGGAGGCTTACGAAGAAGCAATCAAGAAAAAATACAAATTCTTCACTTACGGCCATCCGATGCTGGTTATCTGATGAAGACAGCCATCATTGTCGCAGGCGGTGCGGGTACCCGCATGAACTCTTCTACCCCGAAACAGTTTCTGTTACTGAACGGATTGCCGGTGGTGATGCATCCACTCACCGCATTCTTCCGGTTTGATCCATCCATCCGGTTACTCCTGGCGTTACCGGAGCAGTTGTTCGACTCCTGGAAGGAGCTTCAGCAACATCATAACTGGAGCATTCCGCATGAGGTAGTCCCGGGCGGGAAGACCCGCTTTCATTCCGTAAAGAATTGCCTTGCGCTTCTGCACGAAGAGGGATTGGTGGCCATCCACGACGGAGCGCGTCCACTGCTTTCCGGTTCGCTGATCAACCGTCTGTTTTCAACTGCCGAAGAAGAGGGTACAGCCATTCCGGTTGTTCCTGTCAATGAATCAGTCCGTATCCTGGATGGATCCGTCAGCAAGCCAGCCGACCGGTCACGTCTCCGTGTAATTCAAACGCCCCAGATCTTTCGAATCTCAGGGATCAAAAAAGCCTACGACCAATCCTATCGGCCTGCATTTACCGACGACGCCACCGTGTTTGAATCCATGGGGAATCCGGTTCATCTGATAGACGGAGAACCTACCAACATGTAAATCACCCACCCTGCCGACCTTATCATCGCAGAAGCATTAGCTGATCATCCGGTATGAATCCATCAAACCTTCCTTCCCTTCCAGGAACTCTGAACCAGAAAAGCCAGTGGACCGGATAGCGTGACGTAAACGACCTGGAAAAGCTGTGCCGGAAGATACCACGGCCACAACCTTTGCTTTCCGAAGAAGCGTGCCATGGAGAAGACCAACGGAAAATCTGCCAGCACCTTGAAACAGAACAGGGACACCCCCAGGTAGAGGTACAACGGGGAGAGAAATCCAAGAAAAAAACCGGTAACAATGATCGCCTGGAACAGGTAGGTGACAGCCCCGGTCAGAAGTACCAATTTGTCGCGATATCCGCGGCTCTTGGAGATCCAGCGGAGCCGCTGCCGGAGAAATGATCGTATATCTGCTGCCGGTGGGGTTGTTACAATGGCGTCGGGATCAGCCGGAAACCGAATGCTCTTCCCTCCGAACCGTTGTTTGACCTTCCAGAGCAGGAACTGATCATCGCCGGAAATATACTGTTCATTCCCCTGGAATCCTCCGACTTCGTGAAATACCTCTTTCTCGTAACATAAATTGGCCCCATTACACATCAATGGATGACCCAGGTTCGCAAATCCTGCTGTTAGCCCCATCACACCTAAGAACTCGAGTGTTTGCATTTTCTGGAACGGATTGGATTCCCCGGCAAGCATGACCGGTCCAAGGATCATTTTTGCCCCGGTTTCCAGATGACATTTGATCATGGAGGATATCCAACCGGGATGGTGAGTCGTATCGGCATCCGTGGTCAGGATGAGTGTTCCCAGAGCTATGTCAATGGCTCGTTCAATCGCCTTTTTTTTCCCGAATTCGGGGTGTTTGCCGGAATCCCCCGTTTGAATTCTCCAGTTCTTAAAGGACTTTTCCTGAAAAAAACGGGTTACCTGTTCCTCTGTCCGGTCATCCGAAAAATCGTCGCTGATGATCAGTTCGAACCGGTGCGAAGGATAATCCTGCTGGATCAGGGATTGCAGGCAAGATCCGATCTGATGCTTTTCATTCCTGACCGGAATGATAACACTCACAAATGGTTCCGTAACAGACAGGGGAAGTGTCTCTTTTACCGGGATGGACAATCCGGAAAGGGCGGTCAGGAGAATTACGGTATAGAGAATCCCCAGCAACATCATCACTACCCCGATGACCGCCAGCAGCATCATTTTCCGGACTGGTTCACAGGTTTTCTGAAAAACTTTAACCGGAATACAAAGATACTGCCCACCAGGGAAGGAAATCCCAGATTGATGGCCCAGAGCAAGGTGGAGGAGGCCAGGATACCGACATTGACAGGATCCATATCAATCGTTGTTCCAGAAAAATAGATACCAAAAAAATAGAGCGCCACGGATCCCCGGATCCCAAGCTCTGTAAGTGCAATGGTGGGGATGACGGCCATCACGAAATAGATCAGTGAGATCAGCATCAGGGCCTCCGGATAAGGAACGGGGACTCCGAAGAGTTGCAGCAGAAGATAAAACTGACAGGAAAATACCAGGTATCTGACAAAGCTGTAAAGCAAAACACGGATAAGTTCCCGGTTGTGGTAAAAGGCAAAGATCCGGAAGAATTTCCGGACCCTTTTCAGGCCGTTTCGCAGGATCTTCTCTTTCAGGGTGGAAAGAAAGGAGACATTGAAATAAAAAGCCAGGATCAGAACGTTGAATCCGACTACCAGCGCCCCCAGGATATAATAGAGGTATCCGCTAAAACTCCAGTAGCGCGTCAGAAAGAGGGGGATAAATGCCAACATCGCGATACTTCCGGTAAAAATGGTGATCAGCAACTGGCTCATACTGCCGAGGATGGTGACCAGAATCCCTTCGATCCGGCTGGCGGTGTTGAGAATAAATACACGGCCGAAATATTCCCCGATACGGTTGGGCGTAAAGGAGCTGATCGTGACGCCAGTAAGAATCGCCTGGTAAGACTTCCAGAAGCTGATCCGTTCGATCTTCGCCATCAGGTACTGCCATTTCACCGCCTCGATCGCCCAGTTGAGGAACATCAGAAGAATGACCAATCCCAGGTTCCATAAAAAACCAGACCGGCCGAGATCCTCCGAAACAGCATCCAGGATATCCGGGAGGTTTTTCCGGTAAAAGACCTGATCGTATATGAATCCATAGGTCAGTGCCAGGATGGCCACCTGGATCAGTTTGTTGTAAGTTTTGCCTATTTTTGTTCGGTTTATTATTTTTTCCATTTGACCGGTGAGCGCATCATTTTGGGTATAGATCCCGGCACCAACATCATGGGATACGGCATTGTTTCCGTTTACGGAAGTACCATGAAGCTGGTTTCACTCGGGGTTTTAAAATTAGTGAAATCCGACGATCATTCACTGAAACTGAAGCATATTTTTGAAAAAGCGATTGCCCTGATCGAAGAGTATAATCCGGATGAACTGGCCATCGAAGCTCCCTTTTACGGAAAAAATATCCAGTCCATGCTGAAACTCGGCCGGGCTCAGGGGGTGGCCATGGCGGCTGCCCTGTCGCGTTCCATTCCCATTTTCGAATACTCCCCTCGAAAGATCAAGCAGTCGATCACCGGAAACGGCAATGCCTCCAAGGAGCAGGTGGCTGGCATGCTCCTGCACATGCTTGCCCTGAAGGAGGCTCCGGAACACCTCGACGCCACCGACGGCCTTGCTGTAGCGGTCTGCCACTACTTTCAAAAAACAGGAACAGGATCAGGAAAAAAGTTTTCCGGTTGGAAGAGTTATCTTACCGCGAATCCGGATCGGGTTGACCCCTCCCCTTAATCCCCTCCCCAAAAAGGGAGGGGAAATCTACATCAGCTTCTGGTACACCATCCACCAGCGGTCTGGAATTTCATCGCGGGTAGCCTGCTGATAATCCTTGTAGGAGCAAGGGACCAGGTAGTGGCGTTCATATCGTACCCGCTGTTCGGCCGGAAGCGGAATCTCCATCCACCAGCGATCGGTCTTTTTGCTTTTGTAAAAGGTGATGCTCTGCTGGTGGTCGTTAATCGTCACATGGTATTTCAGGTAATCCTCTTCGTTGCGGAAAGGAAAATCGTGCGGACGGTTGTAAAAGCCTTCCATGAAATACCAGATCATCTGGGCAATCAGGTGTGCGGTCTGGCCGTCATGATCATATTTCGGATTGTACTCATAAAAACCGATGGAGGTGAGTTTATCACTTAACCCGGCATACCGGATAATCTGGCAGGCTTCTTCCCCGTAAAATCCGTTTGGAGTTGTATTGCGGTTTCCGGGAGCGTCGGAGCACCGGATGGAAGAGACATCGAAACTCAGCACATCTGCATTCCGAACGATAGGTTCCACCTCTTCCAGATCGGCCCGAACGATGCCCAGTCGGTAGGTGTCGAAAAAGAGGTTATCCATTAATTTCAAGGCTTCCTGATCAATGAAATAGGTCTGATAGCCTATGTTGGCGAAGTTGAAAAGGTAATTCGGCTGGTGGAGGATGATGCTGCTCAACCACGACTGGGCATTTAACTCCCCTTCCGTCTTTCCCAGGTCAAACATGTTGTCGACACTCACGATGTTGATGATCTGCCCAAGGCTCTGGTAGGCCTGGTAGTTGGCATAGGTCAGATCCTGGCTCCCGCCCAGGATGACCGGAATGATGTTGGCGTTAAGCAACTCTGTAACCGTCCCGGAGAGTGCAAAGTAGGTATCTTTCACCGTATTGCCCTGTTTGAGGTTCCCGAGGTCGATGATCCGAGGTTTAAACGGGCCGGGAAAGAGCTGGTAGAGGAATTTCCGGATGAGATCAGGGCCCTTCGCGCAGCCCTCATTGTTAACCGCATGACGGTCTTCCGGAACACCGATGAGAGCCAGGTCTGCCTCTTCAAATTCAGGGAAAGTGCCTGTTTCGGTGTACAGGCTGATCAGGTCACCGATCCTGCGATGGCCTTCTTCCTCGCAGGCAGGAAGGATGTCGCTCAGGTCTACTGGGTTAAAGAACTCTTCCATAGGTCAATTGAATAGAGTTATCTATTTTGATTTGCGTGATCTGCTGGCTTTTGTCGGTTTGGAATCCGCAATGATGCGCCGGCACTCTTCCAGGGTCAGCTCCTCGGCCACTTTTCCTCTGGGAATCTTGTAATTCAGTTTGTTGAACGAAATATATGGTCCGTATTTCCCTTTCAGGATCTTCACTCCGGGATCCTCCTGGAAGGATGCAATCGTTTTTTCCTGATCCAGCTTTTTCTTCACAGCCATGAGTTCGGAAGCACGCTCCAGCGTAAGAGTCAGGGGGTCATCCTCTTTCATCAGGGAGTAAAACTGTGATTTATATTTAATGAACGGACCAAATCTTCCGGTGGCAACCACAACTTCAGCATTCTCAATGATACCCACTGTACGAGGAAGTTTGAACAGCTCCAGGGCCTCTTCCAGCGAGATGGTCTCCATGCTCTGCCCTTTTTTCAGTCCGGCAAACCTGGGTTTTTCCTGTTCGTTCCCATTCCCCATTTGGGCCATCGGACCATACCGGCCGATTTTTACATAGACATTGAGTCCGGTTTTGGGATCTTTACCCAGTAATTTCTCTCCGCTTACTTTGCCGGTTCCCCCCATGGTTTGTTCAACCCGGTTGTGAAACGGGTTGTAGAACTCCTGGATCATTGCATTCCAGACCAGCTTCCCCTGAGCAATCTCATCGAATTCCTCCTCTACGGTCGCGGTGAAATTATAATCCATAATACTGGCGAAATGCTCCAGTAAAAACTGATTCACCAGGGTCCCAATATCGGTCGGAAATAACTTTGCCTTTTCCGAACCTATTTTTTCACTCTTCTCATCCGAGGCTATCTTCCCATCTTTCAGGGTAATAATTTCGAACTGCCGTGTGACTCCCTGACGGTCTTCCTTAACTATATATTCCCTCTTCTGGATGGTCGAAATAGTAGGAGCATACGTGGAAGGCCGTCCAATCCCGAGTTCTTCCATTTTCTTGACCAGCATCGCTTCCGTATACCTGGGGGGCGGCTGAGTGAATTTCTGCTGTGCCTGGATCTGATCTAGATCCAACAAATCTCCTTTTTTAACAGGAGGCAGGATTCCCTCTTCGCCATTGGCATCCTCTTCATCAGACGATTCAAGGTAAAGCTTCAGGAACCCGTCGAACTTGATCAGCTCTCCTTTGGCCAGAAATTTCTCACGGGTAGTGGAGATGCCGATAGTCACCGTGGTTTTCTCCAGGAGGGCATCGGCCATCTGGGATGCGATGGTCCGTTTCCAGATCAGCTCATACAACCGCTGATGCGATTTATCTCCTTCGATTGTCTTGGTATTCAGGTATGTAGGTCTGATTGCTTCATGCGCCTCCTGGGCTCCCTTGGTCCGGGTAGTATACTTCCTGATTTTTACATACTCAAGTCCGAACGATTCGGTGATCTCCTTTTTTGCCATTCCGATAGCCAGGTTGGAGAGGTTCAGGGAGTCGGTTCGCATGTAGGTGATCTTCCCCGATTCATAAAGATCCTGTGCGACCCGCATCGTGTTGGCCACAGAAAAACCCAGTTTGCGTGAAGCCTCCTGCTGGAGAGTTGAGGTAGTAAACGGTGGGGCAGGGGATTTTTTGGCCGGTTTCGTTTCAATATCCTCTACCCGGTATTCGGCGCCGATACATCTCCTGAGAAATGCTTCGGCCTCTTCTCGGATTTTGAAACGTTGGGAAAGCTCCGCTTGCATCGGGATCATCCTGTCCCCTTTTTTCACCAGGAAAACGCCTATGATCCGATAGGAAGAGACCACTTTGAAGTTCTTGATCTCCTCTTCCCTCTCAACGATAAGACGTACCGCCACGGATTGCACGCGTCCTGCAGACAGGGCAGGCTTGATCTTCTTCCAGAGCAGCGGAGAGAGCTCGAACCCTACCAGCCGGTCCAGTACACGGCGGGCCTGCTGGGCATCAACCAGATGGCGGTCAATCCCCCTGGGATGCTCAATCGCTTCGAGGATCGCAGGCCTGGTAATCTCATGAAAGACGATCCTGCGGGCTTTTTCTTCACTGATGCCCAGTGCCTCCATCAGGTGTGACGCAATCGCCTCCCCCTCCCGGTCCTCATCAGAGGCAAGCCACACCAGCTCGGCCTCCCCGGCAAGCTTTTTCAGCTCACTGACAATCTTTTTCTTATCCGGTGAAATGATGTATTTCGGGATAAATCCATGGGCAATATCCACACCCAGATCCTTCTTCGACAGATCCATGACATGTCCGAAGCAGGATCTCACCTGATACTCCTTCCCCAAAAACCCCTCTATCGTTTTGGCTTTAGCTGGAGACTCAACAATCACAAGGTTTTTCGTCATCTTTCTTTCCGTTTTTGAATCCCAAATCCGGGTACAAAAGTAGTACAATAAAGTTAATACCTACCTTTGCATCCGGTTTTTCCTGATTGATCGGATTCAGGGGCAAAAGGTTAACAATGGATCAGAAAAAAAATAAAAAAATCTATATCGAGACCTACGGCTGTCAGATGAATTTCTCTGACAGTGAGATCGTTGCATCTGTTTTGACGAAGTATGGGTATGTCGCTGCCCAAAGCATTCAGGAGGCCGATATCATCTTTGTAAATACCTGTTCCATTCGCGACCATGCCGAGCAACGGGTCAAGAAGCGGTTGCATCATTTCCGTTCGTATAAGAAGCGGAACCCGGAATTGATTATCGGATTACTGGGTTGTATGGCCGAACGGATCAAGACTGTGCTGCTTGAGGAGGAGCCATTGCTCGATGTGGTAGCCGGACCGGATGCTTACCGGGACCTGCCCCGATTGCTGGAACAGGTGGAATCGGGTCAGCGCGGGGTGAACACCCTGCTATCGATGGAGGAGACCTATGCCGATATTACCCCGGTAAGGCTGGGAAGCAATGGCGTTTCTGCTTTCATTTCCATCATGCGGGGCTGTGAAAACTACTGCTCCTACTGCGTGGTGCCCACTACGCGGGGCCAGGAACGAAGCCGTGATGCCGGATCCATCCTGAGCGAAGCGACGGATCTGTTAAAACAAGGGTTGCATGAAGTAACCCTCCTGGGGCAGAATGTCAACTCCTACCGGTGGGTTGATGGGGGCAAGGATCTCAGCTTTGCCGCATTGTTGCTGCAAGTAGCCGAATTGGACCCCCGTTTACGCATCCGGTTTGCCACCTCCCATCCCAAAGATATTTCGGATGAACTGCTGAACACCATCGCCGCTAACCCGAATATCTGCCGGGCGATCCACCTGCCCGTTCAATCTGGCAGCAGCCGCATCCTGGACCGGATGAACCGGAAATACACCCGCGAAGGATACATGGAGCGGGTAGAAGCAATCCGCAGGATCATCCCCGGGTGTGCCATCTCCACGGATATCATCACGGGTTTCTGTGACGAAACCGAGGAAGATCACCTTGAAACCCTCTCCCTGATGGAATGGGCCAGGTTTGATTACGCCTTCCTGTTCAAGTACTCTGAACGTCCCATGACCCTGGCTGCCGACACCATGCACGATAACGTCCCTGAAGAGGTCAAGGATCGTCGCCTCACCGAGGTGATCAATCTCCAGCAAAGACTCTCCTATGCAAGCAATAAACGGGACCTGAACCGCGTGTTTGAGGTGCTGATCGAAGGGGATTCCAAACGCTCGGCCGACCATTTCATGGGGAGAACTTCCCAGAACAAGGTGGTGGTCTTTCCGAAAGCAGGCATAGATACCGGCACAAAACCCGGGCACTGCGTACAGGTCAGAATTACCTCCTTCACATCTGCCACCCTGCTTGGGGAGGTTGTGTAATTTGTTAAAATACGCTAACTTTGTGCCGTTTTATCCACGCAACTTATGAAACACAGATCCTTTGACTACGGAATATACTTGCTCCAGATCACCCTGATCCTTATCATTTTTGCATCCTGCGTGCCGCAGAAAAAGATCAAATACCTGCAAACCCTGCAGCAGCAGGACACAACAAATGCTTACGTCAATAAACGGCCCCTGGATTATAAAATCCAGCCTAACGACAACCTCTATATCCGGATCTTTAGCCTGGATGAAAAGACCTACCTGTTTTTCAACATGGTTTCCTCTTCCAACTATAACCAGTATACCAATGATGCCTCCATCTATCTGAACAGCTATACCGTTGATCGGGAAGGGTATATCGATTTTCCTATTGTTGGGAAAGTGTTTGTAAAGGACCTGACCGTTGAACAGGTTAAGGATGTGCTCCAGACCAGTGTGGATGAATACCTCACGGAGACCATGGTGGTGGTTAAGATGGTCAATTTTAAAATTACGATTTTAGGTGAAGTGCGAAGCCCCGGGGTACTTACCATATACCAGGATGAGATCAACATCTTTGAAGCGATCGCCACGGCAGGCGATCTGACCGATTATGCCAACCGGAAAAAAATCGCACTGGTGAGGCAAACAACGGATGGTTCCAAAGTTATCTATCTGGATCTTAACAAAGCTGATATAATGTCATCAGAATATTTCTATATGATGCCCAATGATATCATCTATGCCTCCCCATTAGGGATCAAGCAGTGGGGGTTTGCGGCGTTCCCCTATGCCCTGGTATTTTCGGCCATATCGACCGCTTTGTTGTTAATCAATTACTTTAAATAATCAGCCCCGTGAACGATACCCTACAGGATTTTGCACAACAGCAGCAGCAGGCTATTGACTACAAGGTCATTTTGTTCAAATTCTACCGGTACTGGTATTTCTTCGCTATTACCATATTCATTGCCCTGATCATTGCCTTTGTCTTCAATAAATACTCCAGGCCGATCTATGAAGTCAAGGCAACTGTGCTGATCAAGGACAAGTCGGAAAACAAGCTGAACCCTCAGAACATCATGGGACTGGGCATGCTGAACAACATGCAGAACCTGCAGAATGAGATCGGGATCCTGAGCTCCTATTCCCTTACCTACAAGACCATCCTGAAGTGCGGTTTCGATGTAGCCTATTACAGTGAAGAGAATTTCATTACGCAGGAGTTGTACAAATCGTCTCCATTTACGGTAGAGTTCGATACCGCATTCCCCCAACCGGTGAACATCCGGTTCAATCTGACGATTCTCTCAAGCACCGAGTTCCGGTTAGAAGTAAAGGATGAAAAAGTCCATTTTTTCGATTATGCCAACAGGGAACCTGTACCAGGCCGTGAAGAGAACATTACGTTTGATGAAACCGAAAAGTTCGGACAGGAGATCCTGAACGGGCAGTTCAAGTTCAAGATCTTACTGAATGCCAACTATGATCCGGACCAGGATAAAAAGAGATCCTTCTATTTCGTTTTCAAAGATTATCCCAGTCTCGTTACGGAATTCAAGGCGTTTGGCATCGAGCCCATCAACCGGGAGGCATCCATTGTGGAACTTACCCTGAAAGGGGGCAATGTAGAGAAGATCGCCGATTTTCTGAACGCTCTCACCAACGAGTACCTGGCCCGAGGATTGGAGCAAAAAAATCTCGTCGCCATCAGGACCATTGATTTCATTGACCATGAACTCAGCGGGATAGCCGATACGCTGGATTACTCTGAGCGCTCGCTTCAGACGTTTAAATCCAATACCGAGATCATGGATCTGGATCAAACCGCGCAGCAGGTATTTGAGAAGATGATGGAACTCCAGGATCAAAAGGCTGTCATTTTTGTACAATCGAAATATCTGAATAATCTCCTAACCTATATCAATAAAAACGAGGGGTTGAACGAGATCATCGTCCCGGCTTCCATGGGAGTCGATAATCCCATGCTCAATGACCTTACTCTCCAGCTCACCAATCTCTATAACCAGAGAACAGAACGCGCCTATTATTCGACCGATAAAAACCCGGCTTTAAAAGCCCTTGATTCGCAGATTGAATCGACAAAGAGTGCACTTGCCGAGAATATTAAAAGTGCGATCAACACCAATGAGATCGCCCTGAAAGATATCAACGACCGGATTGAACTCCTAAATACCAGGATTGGTACACTACCTGAAAACCAGCGTATTTTGGTGGGGATTCAACGAAAATACAAACTGGTTGATGCCATCTATACCTTTCTACTTGAAAAACGGTCTGAGGCCCAGATCACCCAGGCTTCCAATCTGCCCGATAATGAAGTCATTGATAAAGCCCGCTTCGAGGGACTAAGCCCTGTTTTCCCGAAGAAAAGCCTGAACTACCTGATCTCCCTGATCATCGGGATCATCCTGCCGGTTGTTTACATCCTGGGAAAGGATTATTTCAACGACAAGATCATGGAGCGGGAGGATATTGAAAAGATCACCAAACTTCCGATTGTCGGACACATTATCCATAACGATAAGGAGAGTAAAGTGGTAGTGGCCGAATCACCCAAATCCTCCATTGCCGAATCGTTCCGTTCGGTGCGTGCCAACCTGACCTACTTGTTAAAGGGGAAGGAGAAACAGATCGTCCTGATCACATCCGATATGGTGAGTGCAGGCAAAACCTTCTGCTCCATTAACATGGCATCGGTCTTTGCGCTGTATGGCAAGAAGACCCTGCTGATGGGCTTCGACCTCCGGAAGCCTAAGATCTACCAGGACTTCGGTCTGACCAACACCGAAGGGATCAGTTCTTATCTCATTAATAAAAGCACCATCGAGAGTATCATTCAGCATTCCGGCATTGAGAATTTTGATATCGTGATGTCAGGACCTGTCCCACCAAATCCCGCTGAACTAATCGCCTCTGAAAAAACTACCGAGCTATTTGCCCGGCTGAAGGAGATCTACGACTACATCATCATTGACACCCCCCCGGTGGGGCTGGTCACTGACGCCTTCCTGCTGATGAAACACGCCGATGCCAACCTTTTCCTGGTTCGTCAGAATTATACGCACAAGAAGATCTTCAGCTCCATCATCAAGGATATGGAAAAACGGAACATCCCGGGCCTGGCCATTCTGATCAACGATGTCAAGCTGAGCCGGAACTCTTACGGATACGGATACGGATACGGCTATGGCTATGGGTACGGCTATGGCTATGGGTACGGATACGGGTACGGCTATGGCTACGGCTATGGTTACGGCTACTATTCCGACGACAAGGATTCAGAGAAAAAGTCCGCCTTCAAACGCCTCTTCAGCAAGTAGGAATCCCCGTTATACCTTCACAATAAAAAGCGGAATAACGAGTTAATCTGAGTAGTCTTTTTTCCATGTCCTTAAATTGATACTGTCCATGATGATTCGATCTTCCCTTTTCTTCCTGTTGTCTCTCTTTTCATTCATAGTTCCGGGTCTTTCGCAGGAGACTTCTATCGGCATGTGGAGGGATGAACTTCCCTATAACCAGGTGATCTCGGTTACCGAAGCCGAAAACTATATCTATGCTGCCACCCCTTATGCCATATTCAGTGTCGACAAAGAGAACCGCAGCGTTCAGCGAATGACCAAGATCAACGGACTGTCAGATATAGGCATCACTTCCATTAATTACAACAAGACAACCAAAACGGTTGTCCTGACTTACTCCAATGCCAATATCGACCTCATCAGCAACCTGATCGTCACCAATATCTCCGATATCAAACGGAAACAGATCCTGGGAAACAAAACCATCAACAGCATTTACTGTCATGAAAAATATGCCTACCTCGCCTGTGGATTTGGAATCGTTGTACTCGATCTGGAGAAGGAAGAGATACGCGATACTTATTACATCGGTCCGAACGGCAGTCCGCTCAATGTTCTCTCCATCACATCCGACCAGAACGACACTATCTGGGCAGCCACAGAACTGGGCATTTACAAGGCCTTCATAAAAGATCCAAACCTGGTGAATTTTGCAGCCTGGGATCTGGATGACCGGATGGATACTACCCTCCGGTACAATACGATTACATCATTGGGCGACAGGGTGTTTGTCAATAAATCGAGCGCAACCCCCGACAAGGATACGATCTATATCCACAGCAATGGAACATGGTCAGCCTGGATTCTTGACGTCACTAACACTATAAATAAGCTCCAGGCCATGTACGATCACCTGATCGTTACATACAATTACTTCATCTATGGATTCGATTCCGATCTGCAAAAGGTCTATCATATCTGGAATTACTATCCCGGTACTCCGTATCCGCTGGATGCTGTTCAGGATAAAGAAAACTGGCTCTGGATCGGCGATACCTACGCAGGTCTGATAGGCTATAACATTACAGAGGATTACTTCCGGAATTATAATCTGAGTGGTCCTCTGACGGCCAGCGCCTTCAGTATGACAACCTGGAACGATGATCTCCTGATCGCCGCAGGTGGTCGGGACGGTTCCTATGTGCCCCTATACAATCCGGGGCAAGTCTACAAGTTTGATAACACAAACTGGGTTAATTTTTCCGGATGGGGTATTCCCGGAATGGCCGGAATAAACGATATCGTGACTATTTCCATTGATCCGATCGATCCAAACCGGTTTTATGCAGGATCCTGGGGAAAAGGATTGCTGGAATTTAACGGGAATGAATTTGTAACCCGATACGGAACCTGGAACAGCACCCTGGGATATCATTCCGCATCCGATACCAGTGATATCCGGGTGGGTGGGACTGCATTTGACAGCGATGGCAACCTGTGGGTATCCACCTCCCATACCAACCATTGCCTCTCCCTGAAACGGGGCAACGACTGGAAAGGATTCACCATCCCGGAAGTACAGGAGTCGGATCTCGGACAGATGATCATCGACGGGTACAACCAGAAGTGGATCGTTATGCGTTATGGGAACATGAACCCGAATTCCCTGATCGTCTTTACCGATAATGGAACCCCTGATAATCCATCCGATGATCATGCCAGGAAACTCAACTCTTCTGAAGGACAGGGAAACATCCCCGGCACGATTGTCTTTGCTATTGCAGCAGATCAGGATGGCGAAGTATGGATCGGCACCGAAAAAGGAGTGGCGGTTTTTTACAACCCTGAGAATATTTTTTCAGGAGGGAATTTCGATGCCCAACGGATTCTGGTGGAGTATGGCGGATATTACCAGTACCTCCTGGAAAATGAGATTGTGACGGTTATTGCCATTGACGGATCCAACCGCAAATGGATCGGGACCGACCATAGCGGTATCTTTCTTTTTTCTGCCGATGGGACCAAAGAGATCTACCATTTTACCGAAGACAACAGTCCGCTATTCTCGAACCGGGTTACCAGTCTGGCTATCAATGCCAACGGAGATGTATTTATTGGGACCGATAAAGGAATCCTCTCTTACCGAGGTACCGCCACTCAGGGAATCGAGACCATGGACGATGTATACGCTTTCCCTAATCCGGTGAAGGAGGGATACAGCGGTTTGATCGGGATCAAAGGGCTGATTACTAATGCTCAGATCAGGATTACCGACATCAGCGGTGCGCTCGTTCATACCACTAAAGCCGAGGGAGGTCAGGCTGTTTGGGATGGCACGAACCTCAACGGGAGACGCGTCAGAACGGGCGTTTACCTGGTTTTTGCCAGCGATGAAAAAGGCAAAGAGAAAGTGGTAACGAAAATTCTCATCATCAACTGATGCTGTATAAAACCCGGGGGATCGTCCTCCACTCGGTCAAGTATTCTGAGACCAGTTTAATTGTCAAAGTATATACCGAGGTGTTCGGATTGCAATCTTATCTGCTTAAGGGGATCCGAAGTCAGAAATCAAACATCCGTCCGGCTTTTTTTCAACCATTATCCCTGCTCAACCTGGTGGTGTACCACAGGGAAAAAAGTACGCTTCATGCAGTAAAGGAGGTGCAACTAGCCAAACCCCTTCATACTATCTCTTCCGACATCCGAAAAAGTTCCATAGCTATTTTCCTGGCCGAACTGATCTACCGGTCGATCCGTGAAGAAGAAGCCAATGCGACTCTTTTTAAATTCCTATGGAACAGCATCACCCTGCTGGAAACCATGGAAGAGCCTGTTGCCAGTTTTCACCTTGTTTTTACCATCAAACTCAGTCGGTTCCTGGGCTTCCAGCCTCAGGAAAACCGAAGCGATTCGAACCGGTTCTTTCACTTGCGGGAAGGAACTTTTCACCCCCTTTTCTCCTCGCCCGATGATTGCCTGGATGAACATCAAAGCGCCTGGTTTTTTCAGTTGATGAAAACAGATTTGAATCATCTCCAACAACTTGCTTTGCCTGCTAAGATCCGCTCTATTCTCCTGGGAAAGATCCTGCTCTATTACCGTTTCCATCTTCCGGGACTCAAGGAGATTCACTCGCATGAGATCCTGCATACCGTACTCTCCTGATATTCCGATTCATCCCTTTTCTGTATCTTTGCGCAAATTTTTTCCATGGAATACCCCTTGTCCGAACAAGAACAGATCCGCAGGGAGTCCCTGAAGGAGTTACGGCATCTCGGGATCGACCCGTTCCCTCCCGAAACCTTTGAAGTGAATGCTACCGCTACCGCAATCAAACAGGAATTTCCTGATGACCAAACCCGCTTTCAGAATGTCAGCCTGGCCGGTCGGATCATGAGCCGGAGGATCATGGGAGCTGCTTCCTTTGCTGAACTGCAGGATGAGACCGGTCGGATCCAGATCTATGTGAAACGGGATGACATTTGTCCGGATGAGGATAAAACCCTCTACAATACGGTTTTCAAACGCCATCTCGACATCGGGGATATCATCGGGGTGACGGGTTTTGTATTCATTACCAAAATGGGGGAGATCACTATCCACGTCACATCCCTGACACTCCTTGCCAAATCCCTGAAACCACTTCCCATTGTGAAAGAGAAAGAGGATGCCGTATACGACGCCTTCACGGATCCCGAGCAGCGATATCGTCAGAGGTATGTGGACCTGATCGTAAATCCGCATGTCAGGGAACTTTTTATCCAGCGGACCAGGCTGATCAACTCGATGCGTAATTTTTTGAATTCAAGGAATTACCTCGAGGTCGAAACGCCTGTTCTTCAGCCACTCTACGGTGGTGCTGCTGCCAGACCCTTCAAAACGCACCACAACTCCCTCGACATGACCCTTTACCTCCGCATTGCCAATGAACTCTATCTGAAGCGGTTGATCGTGGGAGGATATACAGGAGTGTATGAGTTCTCGAAAGATTTCCGCAACGAGGGAATGGACCGGTTCCATAATCCGGAGTTTACCCAGATGGAGCTCTATGTCGCTTACAAGGATTACCGGTGGATGATGGAGCTGGTCGAGGAGATGGTAGAACGTATTGCAATGGATATCCACGGGACAACGGTGGTTCAGGTGAGTGATCGCCAGATCAATTTCAAGCGTCCGTGGAAACGCTACACCATGTACGAGGTGATCCGGTACTTTACGGGGGTGGACATCTCGGCAATGGATGAAAAGGCCCTGCGTACTGCTGCCGGGAAGCTGAATGTACCGGTAGATCCGACGATGGCAAAGGGGAAAATCATCGATGAGATTTTTGGAGAGAAGTGTGAGCCGAACCTGATCCAGCCCACCTTTATCATGGATTATCCTGTTGAGATGTCGCCCTTGGCCAAGAAGCACCGCAGCCAGGAAGGTCTCGTAGAGCGGTTTGAGGCAATCTGTAACGGCAAGGAGCTGTGCAATGCTTTTTCCGAACTCAATGATCCGATCGATCAGCGGGAACGGTTTGAAGCCCAATTGGAACTTGGCCGGCGGGGTGATACTGAATTCATGGTCCTGGACGAAGATTTCCTGAAAGCCCTGGAATATGGCATGCCTCCCACAGCTGGCATGGGGATCGGCATCGACCGGCTGACCATGATCATGACCAACCAATCCTCCATCCAGGAGGTGCTTTTTTTTCCGCAAATGAGACCGGAAAAACGGACTACCTGATTACCACTAACCGTTTGGACTGAACCCCTGCTTTTGTTTTCAGAGAATAAATGTAAACACCCCCCGGTACGATGGAACCGGATAGATTCCGTCCATCCCATGTCACGGTATAATTCCCCGCTTGCGTGAATCCATCCAGCAGCGTAATCACCCGGTTGCCCAGGAGATCCTGAATCTTTATCGTGACTTCTCCTGCATAGGCAAGGGTAAATGGAATGGTAGTAGTTTCCGTCACCGGATTGGGGTAGTTTTGCCCGAGCCTGTTTGTACCGCCTGCAATACGGGTACCACTTCCGGTTAGCAGGCTGTCATTCACAGCGATAATCACATCAACAGGACCGATCGTAGTAATGATCGTAAGGGTATCCAGTGCATAGCCGGTATCCTGTTTGAACACCGGAAGATCAATCCTAACCCGGAGTTCCGTGGTATCACTGGGATCCAGGAAATAGGGGGTGTCTGGAACCGTGGAGATATACCAGGCGAAAGCCGGATTGAATCCCTCTTCCTGGATACCCGTCACCGAAATGGCTGCTCCGGTGAAATTATTCAGTACGGTTACTTTTCCCTCCAGGCACTCGTCCGGTGTATTGAACCAGAGAGTATCCGGAATTGCGGTAACATTGGTATAGACTGTCTGGAACCGGAATGGATCCGGTTCTCCGATGTACGGGGTGTTGGCATGTCGTCCTGAATGATCAGCAGCCGTCAGGTAATAGTCGATGGTGTTTTCTCCGGGTTGCTTGGGGATGATACCTGAATAAAAGCTTCCCGTAGTGTTCGTCATGCTGACAAGGTTCCACGCACCGTTGTTCACCCGGTAGTGGATGAGGATGGAATCACTTATGACTGTGGTATCGCTGCAGACGATCAGGTCGGCATCAATTTGATAGTCCTCTTCGCAGGGATGATCCCCGTAAAGCGGAAAATGCCTGATGTACAATAATCCCAGATCGACAATCCCTTTGGCCCTGCAGTGCAATGCATCGGTTGCTTCCCAGGGGGTGGAAGGATTCCCCAGGAAGCCGATGACCTCATAGCCCGGCATCGCCTGCTGGTATACAGCCAGGGCGCTGTCGTCCCAGCTGCTGTTCATGATAGGAACCAGTACTTTCTTGTTGAGGATCAGAGAGTTTGTATAGGGTTGATTGGTGGGCGTGTACACTCTGTAAACCTCGTAATTATATCCATAGGAACAAGTTGTTGAAGCCCAGTAGGATGCTGCCTGTTCAATGAGGTTATACTGCGAATGACTGGGTGGAACCGAACGGATCAGGATCTTGTCCGGCGCCAGGAACTTTCCCCAGCAGTCGATGTGGTCGATGTAGGTGCCATTCGGATCCGGCACCACATGATATTCCTCAATGCCCAGGTAATCATGCACTTTATCCGCGATCTGCTGATGGGTTTGGGTCGGATTCTCTTCCCATACCAGTGTGGTGGAGGCGGAAATACCCAATCCGTCAGTCATATAGTTTCCGCCTGTATGGATCAGGTTCATCCCAAACCAGGGTATTCCAAGCATATCAGCCACTTCCTTGGGAATTTCATCATCCAGGGGACGAGGGCGGTTATAGGGAAAATCGATGATCCCGATCTGATTGGAGCTGTCCGATTCAAACCAGGGGCCATAATCACGTGTCCAGTAAGAGTTGGAGCCGGCAATCAGGAAGTTGCAATGACTGGTATCCACCCCGTTGGCAACGTATTGATTGGTTACCAGGTTTTGCTGGGATGTACTGCCGACAATGGTCGTGACCATGATTTCATCTTCTGCCATCTCCTTGATCAATGCCATCGGAATCCCGAAGGGATAACGGACAAGTACTCCCTGCATATGGTCGAACTCCGCGATGTTCCTGATTGGAGCAACAGGTGGTTCAGTCTCAACAAACCCAAGCCCAATTTCATCGAGCCGGGTCAGTTCGTCGGGAGTTAGCCAGTGGGTCAGTTTTTCTGGTGATTCAACCGTATCCTGAGCAAAGAAAGTGACCGGGAAAAGCAGGAAAAAGGCACCTGCTAGCAAAGCCATGCATGCCAGGCTCGGTCTGGTGAAGCAAAGGTTTCTCATGTTGGTCTCGTGGTTTAATGATACTCCCCGCAAAGATAATAGTTTCAGCGAAAAACTGTATTTTTGCTTTAAAGCCGTGAACATGAACAGGAAAGTGGCTGTGGCCAGGCTTTCGATCGCTTCGAATTCGTTGTTGATCATTTTGAAGCTGGGAGTGGGCCTGATCAGTGGTTCGGTGAGTATCATCTCCGAAGCCATTCACTCCCTGATGGATCTACTGGCTGCAGTGATTGCCTTTTTCTCGGTCCGGATCTCCGACAGGCCGGCAGATTCCAAACATCCATACGGTCATGGTAAGTTTGAAAACATTTCCGGGGTTGTAGAGGCCATCCTCATCTTTGTAGCGGCCTTCTGGATCATCTGGGAGGCAGTGAAAAAACTGATCGATCCTGAGCCTGTCGGCTCCATCTGGATCGGGGTGGTGGTGATGGCTGTTTCTGCGCTCATCAACATCGTGGTTTCCAGGAAACTCTACCGCGTGGCCAGGGAGACTGATTCGGTGGCACTGGAGGCCGATGCTCTTCATCTGAAAACCGACGTCTATACCTCTTTCGGTGTGGCTATAGGATTGGCATTGATCTGGATTACAGGATATCATTTTCTGGATCCGGTTGTCGCCATTCTGGTGGCCCTGCTGATCCTGAAGGAATCGTATCAGCTTTTCCGGAAAACCTATGGCCCTCTGCTCGACACCGCATTGCCAGAGGAGGATGTCCGTACCATTGAAGGATCCATCCGGATGCTTTGTCAGGGTAAGATCGATTTCCATGATCTCCGAACCCGAAAAGCCGGGAATTACCGGTATGTGGATTTCCATCTGAATGTGCCCCGGGACATGACGGTGAAGGAGGCACATGACCTATGCGACCAGATCGAGCAGCGTATTAAAAAGCTGTTTGACTTTACGGAGGTGACCATCCATGTTGAGTACATCTGAGAATAGTTGCTTTTTGGCGTACTTTTTCTCACTGTAACACGTTTAATTCTGCATGCGAATTAATTAACAATCCGTTGTTAATCAAAAATGCAAGCCGCCTACATCCCCTATTGATATTCCTCTATTTTTGCAGGAACCTGGCATTGTGTACATTCCAAAAAACGCCCGCTGATGAAACACCTGACCCGTCTGCTTTCACTCTTTATCCTGTTTCCCCTGCTGGCTAACACGCAGGATACCGCTGTGTCTGATATTACTTCCGCTTTTGTTCTGATTGAGGATGATCCGGTGGCTGCCATGCTTGACAGCCTCTCTATGCTTGCCATTTTTGAGGGTAACGGACACGGAAAGGGTCATGCGGCGAAAGATTACTCCTCCTCCGCGATTCCCGTTTTCGCTGATTCCGTGATTCGGGACAGAATCCTGACCATGAACGACCAGACACCCTTTGAATACATTTACAACAGCCAGGTGAAGCAGTTCATCGAACTTTATGCCTACAAGAAACGGGACCTGACCGGTCGCATCCTGGGACTTGCCGAACTTTACTTCCCTCTTTTCGAAGAGCAGCTGGACCTGCGAAATATGCCACTGGAGCTGAAATACCTGGCTGTGATCGAGTCTGCTTTAAATCCCACAGCTAATTCCCGGGCCGGTGCGAAAGGATTGTGGCAATTCATGTATGGCACCGGGAAGGTGTACGGTTTGAAAGTTACGTCACTAGTCGATGACCGGTTCGATCCGTATAAGTCCACTATTGCTGCCTGCGAACACCTGCAGGATCTGTACGACATTTACGGCAACTGGTCGCTGGCGCTGGCCGCATATAACTCGGGAGCCGGCAATGTGAACAAAGCAATCCGCCGGTCGGGCGGCCACAAGAATTTTTGGGTGATTTACCCCTACCTGCCGCGGGAAACCCGTTCCTATGTGCCCGCCTTTATTGCTGCCAGCTATGTGATGATGTACGCCGATGACTATAAAATAGCCCCTATTGAACCCTCCATGTTTCATTACGAGATCGATACCGTTACCATCAGGGATATTCTCACTTTCGAGCAGCTATCAGAGATGATGGGCATTGCCAGGGATGAAATTACCTTCCTCAACCCTGCCTATAAGCAGGGGATCATCCCGGCATCGGCTGAACATCCCTATTTTCTCCGCCTGCGCAAAAAAGATGTAGGAAACTTCATCACCAACGAAGCCAACATCTATGCCTATAAGACCAGGCAGGCGCTGGAGCGCGATTCCCTGGAGAAGATCGTGGAGGAGAGTAAGCGGGCTACGCAGTATTACATCGTGAAAAGCGGCGACAACCTCGGGCTGATTGCCAACCGGTACAACATGACCGTATTGCAACTCAAGAGCATGAACAACCTGCGTTCCAGTACCATCCATCCGCGACAACGGCTGATCGTTTTCAATGGATCGGGTCCTGTACCAGCTTCCACTGCTACCTATGCAAGCAACGCTCCCGAACCAGCTCCCTCTCCCTCCTACCACACCGTGAAACGGGGAGAAACCCTTGGGCTGATTGCCGGCAAATATGGCTGTTCTGTTGACCAGCTTAAAGCATGGAACAACCTTTCCGGCTCAACCATCTATGTGGGCCAGAAATTGACAGTATCCGGATCCAGAAGTAAGGGATCGACTAGCTCCTCGGCTGATAGTTCTTCATCCTTCATCTATACCATCAAATCCGGTGATAACCTCTGGGACCTTGCCCAGAAATACAACTGCACCGTAAGCGAGATCAAGAACCTGAACAGTATCACCAACGCCAACAGACTCCGCCCGGGGCAGAAGATCAAGATCCCGAAATAATTGCCTTATGAAAAAACTTATCTTAGCAAGGATTGGGATTGCCTTCGTAATCCTGATAATGGCTGTCGCTGCCTGTAAAAAAGAGACCACCTACATCTCCATCCAACCCGCACAACCGGATATCCCTCCGCTTGGGGATCAGGAGTTACCCTATCATCATGAAACCTGGATGGGCCAACTTTCCGATGCGCTTTATCTTTCACAAATAACCATTCCCGGCACCCACTATGCAGGGGCAGATAAACATACATCAAAACGGAGCATTCGAGCGTCAGCGATCACACGTTCGGGGAAGCAGTATATAAACGATACGAAAAACATGGATTGGAGCATTTTTACCTGGAAGACAGGGTCCCTACCCTGGGCGAGGTCAGAGGGAAGATCTACATCGTCAGACGGTTCCTCTTGTGCCTTTGTGCCCCTGTGCCTTTATGCCTTTCTTACAGGATGAGAAAAAATTTCATAAAAAATTTGCTGAATTCAATTTTTTTATAATTTTGACCAATCGGTTAAACCTTATGATTTATCCGAATAGTTAAATCAAATGGTTAATATTCAGCAGGGTACAGAAGAAAAAATCTTGTCGGCAGCTAAAACGGTTTTTCACCGCAAAGGGTATGAAGGGGCACGGATGCAGGAGATCGCGGACGAGGCGGGGATTAATAAAGCGCTTTTACACTACTACTTCCGGAGCAAAGAGCGGCTCTTTGAGGCAGTGTTCAGTGACGCGTTTACACAACTGATGGGCCAGGCTAAAGAAATCTTCTTTTCTGAGAAACCGTTGAATGATAAAATCCAGTCCTTTCTCACACACTACCTGGATGTGATCACCGAAAACTCTTACATCCCCTGGTTTATCCTCAACGGGATGTATGAACGACCAGGACAAATGAAGACCATTTTCGAACAGTCGGAGATCAACCCTCTACAATTGATGGAGCATCTCCGGGCCCAGATCCGGAAGGAGTACCATTCGGATGTGAATCCATTACATGTCTGGTTGAATATTCTTTCACTCTGCATCTTTCCAGTCGTAGCCAAACCGTTGATACGCGAAATATTTCAGCTTCCCGAAGAGGTCTACCAGCAAATTCTTGACCAACGGAAAACCGAAGTTCCCCGGTTTATTGCCAATGCCCTGAAAGCTTATGAAAACCCTGAAGAAAATATCCATAATGAATCTTCCCGGGAAGAGAATTCCTGAGCTCATTGCCATCCTCATGATGGGATACCTGCTACTCTTTCCAGCAGGAGGCACCTCCCTTCAGGCGCAGGATGCCCTGACTCTTGATTTCTGCTACCGGATGGCGGAACAGAATTTTCCGCTGGCCGGACAGCTTGACCTGCTTTCCGGAAGCAGCAAACTGAAGGTACAAAACCTCAACAAAAACTGGTTGCCCTCAATCAACATCAACGGACAGGTATCGTATCAGTCGGACGTAACCAAGGTAGTGATCCAGCTTCCGGCCGGTCTTCCCCCGCTCGACATGCCCGAACTGAGCAAAGACTGGTACAAAGCCACCCTGGATGTCGGCCAGACGATCTGGGATGGGAATGTGACCAGTTACCAGAAAAAGCTGGAGGAGGTAAACCTGCAGGTGGACCAGACCAACGTCAAAGCGGAACTTTACAAGCTGAAAGAGCAGGTCAACCAGTTCTATTTCTCTATTATTCTCCTCAATCAGAACGAAGAATTGCTGTTGAGTTCAAAACGGCAGCTAGAGGAGAAACTGCAGGAGTTGAATGCAGGCATTGCATTCGGGGCGGTACTGCAGTCTGTGGCCGATGCCCTGGAAGCCGAATTGATACGGATTGATCAACGAATCACTGAATCGCGTGCCGATCGAAGTGGTCTGATTCGCATGCTCTCAGAACTTATCTCTGTGGAACTCCCTGAATCTGTGATCCTGGTAATGCCTGATCCCTTGCTTGCCGATTATACCTTCCAAAACAACCGGCTTGAAAATGAGGTGTTTGATCTCCAGCGCGGGAGACTGGAGCTGCTGCAGAGTATGGTCACCACCAAATGGAATCCGAAATTTTTTGCTTTCGGTCAGGCAGGAATTGGCCGGCCCGGACTCAATATGCTCTCCGACAACTTTGACCCGTTTTATATTGTGGGGATCAAACTGAACTGGAACCCCTGGAACTGGAATGCCAATAAGAACGAGAAGAAGATCCTGGGTATCCAGTCTGATATCCTGCAAACCCAGCAGGCTTCATTTGATAAAAACCTGAAGATTCAGTCCCACAGGGAGCTGACCGAAATCCTGAAAATGCTCGAGGTGCTCAAACAGGATCAAGAGATCATTGCCCTGCGTGAAAAGATCTCGCAATCGGCTTCTGCTCAGCTCGATAACGGGGTGATCACCTCCAGCGACTATGTGACACGCCTCACGGAAGAACGTCAGGCGCGACTGAACTTTGAAATTCACAAGGTTCAGCTGGTGAAGGCAAAATTATCGTACCTCTACGACCAGGGCAGGTTGTAAAAAAACATCCTGAAACACACAGAATCCAATAAAACCAAACATATGAAGACACCTCGCTACATGATCCTCCTGCTGGCTTTGCTCCTGGGCGGATGTGCCGATCAAGATGATCAGCCCGACGCCTGGGGCACCTTCGAAGCTACAGAGATTACCGTTTCGGCCATGGCTAACGGGAAACTCCTGCAGTTCACCGTGCAAGAGGGAGTAGTCCTTGATTCCGGTCAGCTGGTTGGATTTGTCGACACCACCGACCTTTACCTGAAAAAACGTCAGACCATCGATCAGCGCAATGCAACCGCTTCACGGAAAACGGATTTGCAGGCCCAGATCTCGGTTCAGGAACAGAACCGGGAAAACATCCTGGTGGAGAAAAACCGGTTGGAGAACCTCCTGAAGGCAGGGGCGGCCACGCAAAAACAGATGGATGATGTGACCGCTGCCCTTCGCCTGGCCGATCGCCAGATCGCTGCTATCCGATCCCAGTTCGGAGGACTCGACGACCAGATCGGAAGCATCAACCAGCAGATCGCACAGGTGGAGGAGGCAATCCGAAATGCCTATGTGGTCAATCCGTTGAAAGGTACCGTCCTGGTAAAGTATGCCGAGCCCGAAGAGGTGGTGGCTTTTGGCAAACCGCTTTACAAGATCGCCGATCTCCGCGAAATGATTCTGCGGGTTTACATCAGCGGATCCCAGCTTCCCCATGTGGTGATCGGGGATGAAGTCCAGGTACAGTATGACAGGGATGAAAAAAGCAATTCCGTCACCACGGGCACCATCAGCTGGATATCCCCCACAGCCGAGTTTACCCCCAAGACCATCCAGACCAAAGCAGAACGAGTGAACCTGGTCTATGCCGTCAAGGTCAGGGTGACCAACGACGGTGCCATGAAGATTGGCATGCCCGGTGAAATCAAACTGATTAATCCGTAATTTCATCCGCGAAAAATACCCTTAACAACCAAAACCCAGACATCTATGAAACGAATCATTATGCCGCTTTTTGCAACCCTCGCCCTGACCCTGTGGGCAGGCAACGGGTTGTTTGCCCAAGCCTTTCAGTCCGACGACATCGTCGGAAACTGGCTCAATGAAGAAGGAACCGGGCAAGTCGAAATATTCAAAGTGGGAACCACCTATTACGGCAAAATCGTGTGGCTCCAAACGCCCAATGATTCCATTACGGGACTGCCTAGAACAGATAAAGAGAATCCGGATCCAGCACAGCAGAAGCGGCCTCTCATCGGCCTGGTTAACCTGAAGGGGTTTGTGTTCGACGGAGATAATGAATGGAAAGAGGGCACGATCTACGATCCGAAAAACGGAAAGACCTATAGCTGTTATATGAAATTTGTGGATGACACGAAAAGTACCCTTAAGATCCGGGGATTCATCGGGATCTCTCTTCTGGGACGTACGACCTACTGGACGCCGGTGGAGAAATGATGACCCCAGCATTTATAACCCCTCCCTTAATCCCTCCCCTTGAAGGGGAGGGGCAGGGGTGGGGTCAATGAAGCCATGAAACACTCGGTTGATGTCAATACCCTTACCAAGCATTACGGCGAGGTAGCGGCGCTGAAGGAGACCTCCTTTTCAGTGAAGAAGGGAGAGCTCTTCGGTTTCATTGGCCCCGATGGTGCCGGGAAGACAACGCTCTTCCGGATTCTGGCTACCCTGTTGCTGGCCGATAGTGGCAATGCTACTGTGGAAGGCTATGAGGTGGTGAAGGACTACCGGAAAATTCGACGGATCATCGGGTATATGCCCGGCCGGTTCTCCCTTTACCAGGACCTGAGCGTAGAGGAGAACCTCAGGTTTTTCGCTACCATCTTTGGGACTACTATTGAGGAAAACTACGACCTCGTTAAGGATATCTACAGCCAGATCGAGCCCTTTAAAACACGCAAGGCGGGCAAACTTTCAGGGGGTATGAAGCAGAAACTGGCACTCTCGTGTGCCCTTATCCACAAGCCGGAAGTGCTTTTCCTGGATGAACCCACCACCGGGGTGGATGCCGTATCCCGTCAGGAGTTCTGGGAGATGCTGAAACGGCTTAAAGCCCAGGGAATCACCATTGTGGTTTCCACTCCCTACATGGACGAAGCCGGTTTGTGTGATCGCGTTGCGTTGATCCAGGATGGCTCCATTATGCAGATCAGCACTCCTGAGGCAGTGGTTGAGGCCTATCCCATGGGACTCTACTCGGTCATCACCTCCGACATTTATCAATTGCTGCATGATTTGCAGAAACTGCCGCAGACCCATAGTGTTTTTGCCTTTGGGCAGGCAGCACATCTTTCATACCAAAAAGGGAAATTGTCGAAACAAGCGGTGTTTGATTTTTTAAAAGAAGCCGGGCACCGGAACGTGGATATACAACAAATCAAGCCGAATATTGAAGATTGCTTTATGGAATTAATGCAAAAAGAATGCCCAACGAGTCAGAAAATATTATTATTGTCCAAGACCTAGTGAAGAAGTTCGGGAATTTCATTGCCAACGACCACCTGACTTTTGAGGTGAGGAAAGGGGAGATCTTCGGATTCCTGGGGGCGAACGGAGCCGGAAAAACCACCGCTCTCCGGATCCTCTGCGGCCTCTCCTATCCCACTTCCGGAGAACTTACCGTGGCCGGGTACAACGTCTATACACAACGGGAAAAGATCAAACGGAACATCGGGTACATGAGCCAGAAATTTTCTCTGTATGATGATCTGACTGTTTACGAAAATATCCGTTTTTATGCCGCCATCTACGGTCTGTCCGGAAAAGAGATCGACCGGCGTGCCACGGTCCTGATGCAGAAGCTGAACCTGGGGGAGGCCCGGAACAAACTGATCCGGGAAATCCCGTTGGGGTGGAAGCAAAAGCTGGCATTCTCGGTAGCCATCATCCACGATCCGAAGATCGTTTTTCTGGACGAACCCACCGGCGGGGTGGATCCCATCACCAGGCGTCAGTTCTGGGACATGATCTATGATGCAGCGCGAAACGGCATCACAGTATTTGTGACCACCCATTACATGGACGAAGCAGAATATTGCGACCGGGTCTCGATCATGGTCGACGGACGGATCGCGGCGCTGGATACTCCGATGGCCCTGCGCGAAACCTTCCATGCCGGGAATATGAATGAGGTCTTCCTGAAACTGGCCAGGGCCCAAGTAAAGGAGGTGGCATGAAACGATTCTGGGGATTTGTCGTCAAGGAGTTCCTCCACATCTTCCGCGATTACCGGACGCTGCTGATCCTCTTCGGCATGCCGGCTGTACAGCTGATCCTGTTCGGGTTTGTGATTACAAACGAGATCAAGGATGCCCGGATCGCGGTACTGGACCTGTCAAAAGATGAAACCACCCGGCAGATCACCGAAAAGATCACTTCGTCGGGGTATTTCCTGCTCGACCGGAACCTCCACACCTACAGCGAAATAGAGGAAGCCTTCAGGGAAGGGGATATCAAAATGGTGCTTGTGTTTGAACCTGATTTCGCACGAAAACTGGAAAAGGAACGGATTGCCCATGTCCAGCTGATCGGAGATGCTTCCGATCCGAACACCGCCAATATTCTGGTGAATTACGCTACGGGAATCCTCAATAACTACCTCTTTTCGATGAATGCAGCAACGATCCCTCTCCAGATCATACCTGAAACCCGGATGATGTACAACCAGGAGCTCAAAGGGGTTTTCATGTTTGTTCCCGGACTGATGGCGATGCTGATGATGCTGATCTCGGCGCTGATGACCTCACTATCCATCACCCGCGAAAAGGAGCTTGGGACCATGGAGTTGCTGCTTGCCTCTCCCCTCCGGCCTATGCAAATCGTGGTGGGAAAAGTATTCCCTTACGTCTTCCTGGCCTTCATTGATGCCTGTATCATCATCCTGCTCGGGTATAGCGTCTTTGGCGTACCCGTCAGGGGAAGCATTGCCCTGTTGCTGTTCGAAAACTTTCTCTACATCTCCATGGCTCTCTCCCTGGGAATCCTGATCTCCTGCATCACCAACAGCCAGCAGCTGGCCATGATGATCTCCCTGGTAGCCCTGATGCTGCCTACGATCCTGCTGAGCGGATTTATCTTTCCTGTGGAAAACATGCCGAAGATCCTGCAGTGGCTCTGTCACATCATGCCCCCTATGTATTTCATCATCATCATCAAAAGCATCATGCTCAAAGGGAACGGTTTGTTTTTCATCTGGAAAGAGACCCTGATCCTGATCGGATTTACCCTCTTCTTCATTCTCCTGAGTGTGAAAAAATTTAAGATCCGTCTGGCCTGACCATGAGAACCATCCTGTATATCATCCAGAAAGAGTTCATCCAGGTGTTCCGGAATAAACGGATGGTGCCGATTATTTTCGTGGTCCCCATCGTGCAGTTACTGATTTTGGTAAATGCTGCTACCTTCGAGATGAAACGGATCACTATGGCGGTGGTCGACCTGGACCTGTCGGGTTCCTCCAGGCAACTCACCAGCAAGTTCCAGGGATCTCCTTTTTACCGGATCATCAGCGCCCCGTTTTCATACGAGCAGGCCATGGAACAGATGCAAAAAGGCGAAGTGGATGTCATCCTGCAGATCCCGAACGGATTTGAAAAAACACTGATAAAGGAGAATCATGTCGGCGTCCAGCTCGTTGTCAATGCCATCAACGGCGCATCTGCCGGATTGATCAATGCCTATTCCACCAACATCATCCTTGACTTCAACCGGGAGATCCTGATCGAATGGCTCAACCCTGCTGAACTGGGCGGTATCAGGCGGATCGTGACAGAATCGTCGTTCTGGTACAACCCGAAGCTCAACTACACTACCTACATGGTTCCCGGGATCCTGGTCCTGCTGGTCACCATTGTCGGATTACTTCTGTCGGGAATGAACATCGTCAGGGAAAAAGAGATTGGTACGATTGAGCAGATCAATGTGACACCCATCCGGAAGATCGAATTCATCGCCGGGAAACTGATCCCTTTCTGGATCATTGCATTGTTTGAACTGGCTTTCGGATTGGTTCTCGGGAAGTTGCTTTTTAACATCCCCATTGAGGGGAGCCTGTGGCTGATTTTTCTCTCCGCATCTGTTTATCTTTTTGTAATTTTAGGTTTCGGATTGCTGATATCGACCATGACCAACACCCAGCAGCAATCGATGCTAATCTCGTTCTTTTTCATGGTGGTCTTTATCCTGATGAGTGGATTGTTCACGGCAATAGAGAGTATGCCTGCCTGGGCTCAACAAGCCGATCTGGCCAATCCGCTTGCATACTTTATCAAGATTATGCGAATGGTCATGCTGAAGGGATCTACCTTCGCAGATATCAGCAACCTCTTTTATTCACTTGTGGTCTATGCCGTTCTGATCATTGGCCTGGCTGTATGGAGGTACCGGAAAGTAGCATAAACCTCATCATATCAACTGGATTCGATATAGCAAGTGGTTCCTGGGAGGAGCATTTATCATTGCCGCGGTCCTCGTTATGGCCGTAGCCTTTGCCCTCTATATCTCCCCGAAAGAGGAGGTGCCCAAAGGGGCTATACAATACATCAAGGACCGGGGACAGCTGGTTGCCGTACTGGAACCCAATTCCCTCAATTATTTCATCTATAAAGGGGAGGCTTTCGGGTTCGGGCTGGAGTTGATGCAGGAATTCAGCCTATACCTGGAGGTGCCGCTGAAAGTAATCGCCTGCAGCACCCTTGCCCAGGCTTTTTATTACCTTGATTATCATGTTGCCGATATCATGGCCTACAACCTTCCGGTGACCCGTCAGGGAAAAAACCTGGCCCAGTTCTCCTCCCCACTCCTGGAAGACCGCCTGGTGTTTGTTCAGCAGTCTGCAGAGTCGGCACGTAGAGATACCTCTATCGGATTTATTACCTCCCTGAAAGAACTCCAAAACGATACTGTAGTGGTTCAGCAGAATCCCTTCTTTCAGCCTCTTTATGAACGCTTTCTTTCCAAAACCGGGAGGAACGTCGCCCTGAAGAATAGTAACACCACCTTTGAAGAGCTCTTCCAGATGGTATCGAGCGATTCGATCCCTTATACTCTCTGTCCCGAGACTCTCGCCCTGGTGCTGAACCAGGCTTACCCGAATACGGACATCACACTTGCGGCTACCAAGGCTTACCCGATGGCCTGGGCCCTGAACCACTCCTCCGATTCGCTGCTTGCAATCCTGGATTACTGGATCGATTCCATTTCCAGCAAACGGCTGATGAACAAAATCTACCGAAACATATACACCAATCCCCGGGTGGTGAATCATTTCCGGAGCGATTACTTCTCCCTGGTGAGCAGCCGGATCTCTCCCTGGGACGAGCAGCTTCAGCATTACAGCAAGCTCTTCTGGTGGGACTGGCGGCTGGTGGCCTCCCTGATGTACACCGAATCCAATTTCGTTCCCGGGTTGACCTCCCATAAAAATGCATACGGACTGATGCAGATGATCCCCGAAACAGCAGAGATCTACAGTCTGGATACCTCCTCCAGCGCCTCACACCAGATCATGGCGGGTGTCAAGTACCTGAAGTGGATCGATCGCCAGCTGCCACCTGAAATCAGGGATCCTCGCGAGCGGGCCAGCTTTATCCTGGCTGCCTACAATGTGGGTATAGGCCGGGTATTGGCGCTCCGGAGAAAAGCAGAGGAGTTCGGGAAAGATCCGAATAAATGGCATGGCAACGTGGAATACTACCTGCTCAGCCGTTCACGCTCCGATCCGTATGCCTTTGCCGACACCCTCCGGGAGTTCCCTGTAAACTACGCCATGGATGGGTATGTGGATAGGATCATTAACCGCTACTATCACTACCTGAACCTGGTCCCGGATTGATATCCGCTAAAAAGAAAGCGCTAATCTCCCGGATGGACTCTTCCGGAGTGATGAACTCTATGCCGAGACGTTCCCTTATTTTGCGGTTGGAATAGGTATAGATCTGTGCGGAGGTAGTAGCCATTTCACGGGTCACTTCAGGTTTCGAACGGGTGATGAAACTCCGCACAGCCTCCACCCGCCAGGCAATCCGGGTCATAGCCGATGCCACATGGACCGAAGGAGCCGGTTTCCCTAGATATCTGGCCATCAGCGTAAAAAGTTGCTCATACGAGAGGTTATCAGCCGAAACGATGAAGCGCTCCCCGAGAAGATCCCGGTCCATCAGGTCTATCATGGCCCTGGCCACATCCCGTACATCCACATAGCCATTTATCCCACGGGTATAGTATTTCAACCCTTCATAGACCAGCCTGAAAAGACCGGAGTTATCCTGCCAGTATCCTGGGCCCAGGATGACGCTCGGGTTGACGATCACCGCCTGTAATCCTTCGGCCATTCCCCGCCAGACCTCCTGTTCGGCAGCATATTTGGTTTGTGAATAAACCGAATTCTTTTTTGACGGCACCCAGTAGGTACTCTCATCGCTCTGCCCGTCGTTTTCGGCCCGGCCGAGGGTGGCGATCGAGCTGACATAACAGAATTTTTCCACCCCTTTCACCAGGGAAAGATTCACCAGGTTTGCCGTGCCATGGATATTTACTTTCCGCATCAGCGCCTGGTCCTCTGGATAAAAAGAGACGATGGCTCCGGCATGAAACACTTCCGTAATCCCTTCCAGGGCATCCTCCATTGCAACCGGGTCGAGAAGATCGGCCTCCTTCCATTCAATTTTCCCGAAAAGACCGTTCGGATCATCGGTATAATAGGAGAAGATCTTTTTGACCATCTCTTTCCTGGCTTCATTCCGCCAGATGGCCCTGACAGGTAAGTTCTTTTTCAACAGTTCGAAAAGCAGGTGCGATCCCAGCAGGCCTGTTCCGCCGGTGACTAGAATCATGGGATTGGGGTTTGAGGGCAAAAATATTGAAAATTATATGATTTTATCGATCTTTGCCTTCGTGAAACCAAAAACCAACATCATGACAAAAAACCTTTTACCATTTCTTTTCATCAGCCTTATGTTTGCCTTTGCATGTAATCAGGGACCCAAAGAAACTGCCGAGGAAGTCACCGTGGATACCGTTCTGCTGGCTGTTGCCACATTCGATACCGCTGCTCCCTATTTTGTGGACCAGCCGGTTTGGATTGAAGGAACTGTATACCATACCTGCAAACATGGCGGAAAACGGATGTTCATCGTCGACGGAAGCGATAGCGTGATGGTAGAGATCACTACCGGCCCCACTATTGTAATGTTTGATGAAGCGTTGGTGGGCAGCCGGGTTAAGGTACTCGGGATCCTGAAGGAAGAGCGTATTGATGAAAAATACCTCAACGAGTGGGAAGCTGAAGTACTGGCACCGGAAGAAGATCATGAGGCAGGACTCCATGAAGGCACCAAAGGGCATGAAGATCAACCCAAAGAGGCCAAACTGGAACAGATCAATGCGTTGCGCGATCAGTTAAAAGATAGCGGAAAAGATCACCTCTCATTCTATTCCATTGAAGCGATCTCCTTTGAAGAGATCCCGGTTGTTGAAGAAGAGATCGTTGTTGAAGAGGAATAAGTAACGTAAAATCAAAACCCTCACCACGAAGGCACGAAGGCACAAAGAGATTGATTTGTGACCTTCGTGCCTTTGTGTCTTAGTGGTGAATAATATTCCGTATACATGAAACGAAAAACGCTGCGCCGCTGGAACAATGCCCTGCACCGGGATATCGGATATCTGGCTTTCGGAATGACCCTCATCTATGCTCTCTCAGGTATTATCCTGAACCATTTCAAATCAGGTGATTTCCTCCATCCGGATTACGGAAAAAAGTTCGAAGATTTCCACGTCCAGCTTCCCTCTGGACCAGTTGATAAAACCTTTGCAATGTCAGTACTGGAACAGGTAGGGGAAGAGGATCAGTATAAAAGCTATGTAACCGGAAGTGGTTATGTTCAGGTCTTTTTTAACAACGGCTCGGTTTATATCATCTGACCAGTGGTGCAGCCCAGCTGGAAAAAAAGACTCCCCGTTACCTGCTCAAAGAGTTTAACCTCCTTCATTACAACAAGATCAAGCAGTGGTTTACCTGGTTTTCCGATATCTATGCCGCTGCACTGATCATACTGGCTCTCACTGGCCTCTTCATCCTTCGTGGTCGTAACGGCATCCTGGGAAGGGGTGCCTGGCTGACCGCAGCGGGAATCCTTATCCCGGCAATTATCATTATTATTTACGCCTGATCACTTTTTTGTTAAAAAACTTGACTTCCGGTAAAAAATGTATTATCATTACAAAATCATTCTGATATTATTTTGATATCATAAACTTTAATACAATGGAAAAAGAAAGACTTTCCTCTCCCGTCTCCGGTTACGTGGGAATGCTTGGCCTGCTGGTAGTGATTGCCCTGGCCGTAATCGATTTTACCCTGTACAGCCAGTTTGTCTGGGCAATTGTACTGGGTATCTTCTGCGTGTTGGTTGCCATTTTCGTCATGCCCGGATTCCTGGTGATCAACCCGAACGAATCGGCAGTTCTTGTTCTATTTGGAGCCTATAAAGGCACATTGAAAAAGAATGGATTTTATTGGGTTAATCCCTTCTTCATCAAGAAAAAGATTTCCCTGAGAGCCCGGAACCTGAACAGTGATCCGATTAAAGTGAATGACAAGATCGGGAATCCGATCATGATCGGGGTAGTTCTGGTTTGGAAGGTGGAAAACACCTTCAAAGCCGCATTCGAAGTGGATAACTACGAGCATTTCGTCGATATCCAGAGCGAAGCTGCTATCCGGAAACTGGCCGGACATTATCCCTATGATAATTTTGAGGATGATCACGCTGAGATTACCCTGCGTTCGGGTGGAGAAGAGGTTAATCAAGCACTGGAAGATGAGCTGACCGAACGGCTGTCCATCGCCGGTATCCATGTGATCGAAGCCCGCATCAGTTACCTGGCATATGCTTCGGAAATCGCCGGAGCCATGCTCCGTCGTCAGCAGGCTACTGCCATTGTAGCAGCCCGTCAGAAGATTGTGGAAGGAGCTGTAAGCATGGTTGAAATGGCCCTGGATGAACTAAGTAAGAAAAATGTTGTCGAACTGGATGAAGATAAAAAAGCCGTCATGGTGAGCAATCTGATGGTCGTCCTTTGTTCCGACAAAGATGCCACACCGGTATTGAACACAGGAACCCTGCATCAATAATCAATCTGTATGTCGAAGAAAAAGGTATTTATGCTTCGACTGCATCCGGCTGTTTATACCGCCCTGGAGAAGTGGGCGGCAGACGAGTTCCGGAGTGTGAACGGACAGGTGGAGTGGATTCTTGACAGAGCGTTGAGAGAGATTGGCAGATCACCAAAAAAAACTGGTAAAGATGATATTCAGAAAAAGGCATAACCTTGAACTGGACCGTCCCCTTCTCAAACTTGAAATGGGTCCTGCCGACTGGATCCTGGAAGGGCTTGCCATAGTCGCATTGCTTAGCTTTTTCGGCTATATCCTCTATCAGTACCGCTTGCTGCCCAACACGATCCCCACGCACTTTGATGCTTCCGGCACACCCGATGGGTACGGACGGAAAGATACCCTGTGGGCCTTACCGGGTGTAGCCCTGATTATCTATGCTATCCTGACATTTATCTCCAGGATTCCGGAAAAATTCAATTTCCCTGTTTCAATAAATCCTGCAAACGCCCGCATCCAATATACACAAGGCATCTATGCTTCTTTCTGCCTGCTGATATTGGTATTCCTTTCATTGCCCTGCTTCGCCCAGGCTCCCGATTCCCTTACCAGATATGTCAACCCCTTTATCGGGACCCGGGAGATGGGTCACACCTTCCCCGGGGCGGTAGTCCCGTTCGGATTCGTTCAGTTGAGTCCCGATACCGATACGATTCCCTACGAAGTGGACGGGCAATACAATCCGGAGGTGTACCGCACTTGCGCCGGCTACCAGTACAACGATCCCACCATCGTCGGGTTCAGCCATACCCATTTCAGCGGCACCGGTCACTCCGATCTGGGGGATATCCTGTTGATGCCCACGGTCGGGATGATTCAGCTGAATCCCGGTACTTCCCGGAATCCGGCATCCGGATACCGGTCATCCTACAGGAAAGAGACCGAAATGGCCGCTCCGGGGTATTACCGGGTTCACCTTGACAACCCTGATGTGGAGGCGGAACTGACAGCCACCCCACGGTGCGGATTCCACCGCTATACCTTCCCCGAAACCGACAGCGCCCACTTGATCCTCGACCTGAACCACGGAATATACAATTACGCTGGTAAGGTCCGGTGGGCTTATCTCCGGATACTAAATGATTCCCTGATTACCGGATACCGGATTACAAGCGGCTGGGGACGAACCCGGTACATTTATTTTGCAATGGCTTTCTCGAAATCTTTCAAGAGCTATGGATTCCGGGATGATACTCCCATGGTATATAAAGGATTCTGGAGAAAATTCAACCAGCAGGATAATTTCCCTGAAATGGCTGGAAAAAGTTTGAAAGCTCATTTCGATTTTTCCACTACTACTGGAGAACCCATCCTGGTCAAAATCGGGTTATCGGCCGTCTCCGTGGAAGGGGCACTGAAAAATTTGAAGCAGGAGCTTCCCGGTTGGGATTTCGACGGGGTGGTCACAGAGGCGAACAAAGCCTGGGATAAGGAATTGCAGCGGATCAGGATCGACGCTTCGGAGGATGAGAAGGTGGTTTTTTATACTGCTTTATACCATGCCCTGATCCATCCATCCCTCTACCAGGATGTGGATGGAAAATACCGGGGAATTGATACCGATGTGCACCAGGCATATGGATTTACCAATTATACGGTCTTTTCGCTCTGGGACACCTACCGGGCACTTCATCCGCTTCTGACACTCCTCTACCCAAGCCGCACTGCTGATATGGTAAATTCCATGCTGGCCCATTTTGACCAGAGTCCGGAAGGGATGCTGCCGGTCTGGTCGCATCACGGCAATGAGAACTGGTGCATGATCGGGTATCACAGCATCCCGGTAATTGCAGATGCCCTCGTAAAAGGAGTGCGGGGATTTGACGCGGCAAAAGCACTCAAAGCCTCCATCACTACAGCAAGAAACAGCACTTATACCGGGGTGAAGGAGTATATGGAACTGGGCTATGTGCCGGAGGATCGGGTTACCAATTCCGCTTCTATCACCCTGGAATATGCCTATGACGACTATACCCTCGCCCAACTGGCGAATGCCGTAGCACGTAAAGGGATGCTGGCCGACATCGTCAAACTGTATGCTTTAAAACAGGGTGAGGATTTCCTCCGGCGATCAGATAACTTCCGGAACCTGTTTGATACCACCACTGGATTTGTCCGACCCCGCAATGCCGACGGATCCTGGAAAGAGCCGTTCGATCCGCTGAACACCCACGGACAGGGATTCATTGAAGGCAACTCCTGGAACTACTCCTTTTATGTGCCACAGGATGTTCCTGCGATGATCAGCCTGATGGGCGGCGAAGAAGCATTCACCGCCCGGCTGGATTCCCTCTTTTCCATGCATCTCGACGACCGGTACTTTGCCGAGACTGAGGATGTAACCCGTGTGGGTCTTATCGGGAACTATGTGCACGGAAATGAACCCAGCCATCATGTACCGTACCTCTACAACTGGACATCCCAGCCGTGGAAGACAGGTGAGAGGGTGAGACAGATCTGCCGGACGATGTACCGGAACGCCCCCGATGGGCTTTGTGGTAATGACGACTGCGGTCAGATGAGCGCCTGGTATATCTTTTCCACCCTTGGATTCTACCCGGTTTGCCCGGGAAATACGCAGTATGCACTGGGGATTCCTGCCTTCAGGAAAGCCAGTGTTCGGCTGCCGAACGGTAACATGCTGACCATTCTTAAAGACGGTATAAACGACGCAGACGCTGTTGTTGGATCCATGACCTTCAACGGGAAGAATCTGGTCACTCCTTTTATAGATCATCTGGAACTGATCAAAGGGGGCGAACTGATCTTTCATATGAAATCCCGTTGATACTTTTTTCCTACTTTTGTAAAAAATGGCCCCATGAACTTTATTGAGGAATTACGGTGGAGGGGGATGATACATGACATGACTCCCGGGACAGAGGAGCAATTAATGAGGGAGATGACCCGGGGCTACATCGGGTATGATCCCTCGTCCGATTCACTCCATATCGGTAACCTCGCTACCATCATGATGCTGGTCCATTTCCAGCGTGCGGGGCACAAACCGATTATACTGATTGGGGGCGCCACCGGGATGATCGGGGATCCATCAGGCAAATCCGAAGAACGCGCCCTCCTGGATGAAAATACCCTGCGGTACAACCAGCGTTGCATTCAGAAGCAGCTTGAGAAATTCCTGGATTTTGATTGCGGGGAACATTCCACCGAAATGGTCAATAATTACGATTGGACCAGTGGGTTCGGTTTCCTGGAATTCCTGCGGGAGGTTGGCAAACACATCACGGTAAACTACATGGTGGCGAAAGATTCGGTGAAAAACCGGATGGAATCAGGTAGCGGAATATCGTTTACTGAATTTTCATACCAGCTGGTGCAAGGATATGACTTCTGCTGGTTATACGAACATAACCAGGTGAAGCTCCAGATGGGCGGTTCCGATCAGTGGGGGAATATCCTGACGGGGATCGAATTGATCCGCCGGAAGCTGGGCGGAGAGGCATTTGCCCTCACCTGTCCCCTGATCACAAAGGCCGACGGAGGGAAGTTCGGGAAAACCGAAGAGGGAAATGTGTGGCTGGATCCTGCGAAAACATCTCCTTATAAATTCTACCAGTTCTGGCTGAATACATCCGACGAGGATGCAGCTACCTATATCAAAAAATTCACCCTTTACACCCGGGAAGAGATCGATCTCCTGGTGAAAGAGCATCAGAAGGCTAAGCACCACAGGATCCTGCAGAAGTCGCTGGCCAAAGACATCACGGTACGGGTCCATTCGGAAGCCGATTACCTGGCGGCCCTGGAGGCCTCGGAAATCCTGTTTGGAAAAGGAACCACGGAAACTCTCAGCAAGCTTCCCGTATACACGCTGTTATCTGTCTTTGAAGGAGTTCCCCAGAGCGAACTAGCGAGAAGCGAACTGGCGAAAACGGTTTCTATAGTTGACTTCCTGACAGATCTTACTGGCATCTTCCCATCCAAAGGGGAAGCCCGTCGGATGTTGAAAGACAACGGTGTTTCCATCAACAAGCACAAGGTAGCAGAGGATTATATGGTCGGCCCGAATGATCTGTTGCAGGAGACATACATCCTTGTTCAAAAAGGTAAAAAGAACTATTCTCTCGTTAAGGTAGTATAGTCATTTCATGATAAAAGGTAAAACCGTTACCGTTGTGCTTCCTGCCTACAATGCCTCCCGGACCTTGCGGGATACTGTGAAGGAGATCCCCAGGGAACTGGTTGATCACATCATTCTCTCTGACGACAACAGCCAGGACGACACGTTAAAGATCGCAGCAGATTTACCCATAGATCATATTCTCAGGCATGAAGAGAACCGTGGGTATGGGTTTAACCAGAAAGCGTGTTACCGGAAAGCGCTGGAGCTGGGATCCGATATCATCGTGATGCTCCATCCTGATTACCAGTATACGCCGGCACTGATCCCATCGATGTGTTACCTCATTGCCGATCAGGTCTACCCGGTGGTATTGGCTTCCAGGATTCTAGGGAGAGGGGCTTTGAAAGGAGGTATGCCACGCTATAAATACATTGCGAACCGGATCCTCACGCTCATTCAGAATATCCTGATGCAACAGAAACTCTCGGAGTATCATACCGGATACAGGGCTTACGCAAGGCATGTCCTGGAATCAGTGGATTTCATGAGAAACAGCAATGATTTCCTTTTTGATAACCAGATTCTGGCACAGCTCTTGTATCAGGGATGTGAAGTTGCCGAGATCACCTGTCCGACCCACTATTTCGAGGAGGCTTCCTCGATAAACTTCCCCCGTAGTGTAACGTATGGAATAGGCGTTATCTTAACCTCCCTGCATTACCGGATGGCCAAGTGGAACATTTATAAAACACGGATTTTTAAATAGGTCTACTCGACAAACTGCCTGGCATAGTACTTCGCAGTCAGTTTCTCGCCGGTTGCCTTTTCAATCATGTCGTTCCAGTAATACTTGGATCCTACCGCAAAGACCCTGTTTTTCAGGTACTCTCCGACCTCCGGATGGTTGGCAAAACTCTGGAATCTGTAATCTTCTGATTGCAGCACATTCCCAACGATATAATAATACAGCTGTGAGGCCAATAATTCGCCCATCAGGTAGTTGTGGTAATAGCACGGAAAGAGGGCAATATGGATCTTGGTTGCCCAATCGGGTTCATTGCGGTTGGGAGGACGATTCAGTAACTGATATTGTTCCACCAGATCCCACCAGAGTTTGTTGAGATCCTGTTCAGGATCCTCGTACATTGCTTTTTCGAACCGGTACATCACCTGCGACCAGCGGCTGAATACCAGCTGTTCAAGTCGAAGGGTTTGAAAGCAATCATCAGCAATCTTCATCTTTTCCTCTTCGCTGATACCAACCATATCCTGAAGCCATTGCGGACTGGATGAAAACCGTCCGAAGATCATGGCAATGGCTTCCGTAGTAAAGGTATGAGCCGGTTCTCGTAACACAAAGGGTAATTCATTGTTGATATTATAATCATACACCGCGTGACCGAATTCATGAAGCATCGTATTCATCCAGTAGGAGTTGGGCTTGATGTTACACAGTACCCTGACATCCTCCAGCCGGTCAATGTCGATACAGAAGGCGTGCTGATTCTTCCCTTTTTGCTCATAAAGATCGCTGCTTTTCAGCATGCCGTCAATGGGCAGGCCGATTCCGTAATAGTAGGCTGCAGTCAGCGATTCAAGGTTCTTATCGGAATAGTACGTGGAAAGGTCGACATCATAGATTCTGGGAGCCTCCTGGAAAAATCGGTTCTGGTAATTCCAGGGCATCAGCTCTTCTTTGCCATTCAGGTGGTAGTATCCGACAAAATAGTCATCAATCTCTCCTTTAACCCGGATGAAAGCCTCTCTGGTGAGGGAATCCAGTTCATCGAACAAGTCGGTGATCACTTTAGGGTCCTGCTCGCTGAGGATCAATTGCATCTGGTGGTAGTTTTTAAAGCCCATGTCCTTTGCTACCTCATTCCGCATGGTCACCAGCCGGATCATATCCTCCGACACCACCCGGCCGATCATTTTCTGGGCCATCCATGCCTCCTTTTGCCTCTTCACATCCTTGGAGCTCCGCAGAATCTCCTCAACATCGTTATCGGTCATCTCTTTCCCGTTGATCTGGGTTCTGAAGATAGAGAACTTCCGTTCGATCTTCGTTTCCAGCTTCACGATGGCATTCAGTTTGGCAGTGTCAGCCTTTGCCATAAGATACTGGTTGTACAGCAGATCCAACTGACGGGCCAGGAGTGTATCGTTAACCAATCCCGAAATCTTGATCTTTTCCAATGTAGCCAGCGCCTGGGTGTCGGAATAAACCTCTACCATCTTCAACTGAAGTTCCTGCGCTTTGTTAAAATCCTCTTCTGATCCTGTGATAGCTGCCTGCCAGTAAGCCAGATTGGTCTCCTTGGACAGGGGTATAACAATGGAGTCGTGTTTCTGAATAAAATCAACGAGTTCTTCTTTCATTTGCTTCTGTTTTGTTTGGCATCCGGCAAACAATATGATTGCCATCACAACGAGTAAACTAAACCTGAAATGTTTCATTGCCAATATATTAATCAATTCATTTTGCTTAAGGACATTCTTTTCTAGTCGGCTTTCTCCCAGGAGGTTCCCTCTCTGGAATCCTTCAGGATAATTCCCAGGTCTTCCAGCGCTTCACGGATCCGGTCGGAGGCACCCCAATCTTTTCGTTCACGTGCCTCTTTGCGCATCCCGATGATCAGCTCCATAAGGCCGTCAATCCGCTTACTCTGATCTCCGGATGACTCATCCTGCAGTCCCATAATCTCCGTTACAAACGTATCGAACAGCCGGTTAAGGTGGTTCAGTTCCTCCTCTGTCAGATGCTCTTTCCCCTCTTTGACTGCATGTATGATCCTGACCCCTTCAAAAAGATTGGCAATCACGACCGGGCTGTTGAAGTCATCGTTCATGGCGGCGTAGCAGCTGTCGGCTAGATGCTGGATTCTGGATCCTGGATGCTGGATATCAGATACCGGATGCCGGATGTCGGATGCCGGATTATTCACTGAACCTTGAACCTTGAACCTTGAACCTTGAATCTGACTGCTAGCTGCAGACTGAAGACTTTTTAATGTTTCCATCCCTGCCATTAACCTTTTCAGTCCTTTTTCAGCTGCCTGGAGCGCTTCATTGGAAAAATCAAGGGTGCTGCGGTAGTGAGCCTGGAGAATAAAAAACCGGATGGTCATAGGACTGTAAGCCTGTTCCAGAAGCGGGTGGTTTCCGGTGAAAAATTCCTCCAGGGAAACGGCGTTCCCCAGCGACTTTCCCATTTTCTGCCCGTTGATGGTCACCATGTTGTTGTGCAGCCAATACCGGACAGCCTCTTTCCCATTTGCCACCTGCGACTGAGCGATCTCACATTCATGGTGGGGAAACAGCAGATCCATTCCGCCGCCATGGATGTCGAACTGCTCTCCCAGGTATCTGGTACCCATGGCTGAGCACTCCAGGTGCCAGCCTGGGAAGCCATCGCTCCAGGGAGAGGGCCATCGCATGATATGCTCAGGCAGAGCCTTTTTCCAAAGGGCAAAATCGAAGGGGTTCCGCTTCTCCTCCTGTCCTTCCAGATCCCGGGTGTTGGCCATCAGGTCTTCGAGTTTCCGCCCCGATAGCTTGCCATAGGGATAGCTCCCGTTATACTTCTCTATGTCAAAATATACCGACCCATTTACTACATAAGCGAACCCGGTTCCCAGGATCTTTCGGATCATTTCGATCTGTTCCATGATATGGCCGGATGCCCGGGGTTCAATGCTCGGGCGCTCCACGTTGAGCAACTCCATGAAGTGGTAGTATCTGTCACTGTAATACTGGACCACCTCCATCGGTTCCAGCTGATCCAGACGGGCCTTTTTGGCGATCTTATCCTCGCCCTCATCCCGGTCTGCCTCCAGGTGCCCCACGTCAGTGATGTTACGCACATACCTGACCTTATAGCCGAGGTGCTTCAGGTACCGGAACACCAGGTCGAAGGCGATAGCCGGACGGGCATGACCCAGGTGCGGATCGCCATAGACCGTCGGACCGCAGACGTACATGCCCACAAAAGGTTCGTTCAGGGGGACGAAGATCTCTTTTCCCCGTTTCAAGGTATTGTAAACGGCGAGGTTATGCTCCATGGATAAGTGGATTCTGCTACAAAAGTAGGAAATATTGCGTTGATGACCAGATCTGCCTGTTTCTTTCTATTTTTGCAGCAAATTACTAATCTCTGCTACTCATGGAAAGAATTCTGGTGATCGGATGCTCAGGACAGATCGGCTCGGAACTCACCCTCGAACTACGAAAAATGTACGGCGACAGCAACGTGGTCGCCACTGATATCCGTCCGGCTCCGGCCGATATCCTGGAAAGTGGTCCCTTCGAAATACTCGATGTGCTTGATGCAGGGAAACTTCAGCTCGTCTGTGAGCACGAGAAGATTACACAGATCTATCACCTGGCAGCTATCCTCTCAGGAAATGCCGAAAAACGGCCGATGCCTTCCTGGGATATCAATATGCATAGTCTTTTCAACGTCCTGGAAATCACCAAAGCCCTCAAACTTAAAAAGATCTTCTGGCCCAGCTCCATTGCGGTTTTTGGCCCCACCACCCCCCGGATGAACACACCCCAGTATACGATCATGGAACCGAACACGGTGTACGGGATAAGCAAGCTGGCCGGTGAACGGTGGATCGAGTATTACTACCAGAAATATGGCATTGATACCCGGAGCCTTCGGTATCCGGGCCTAATCAGCTATAAGACTGAAGCCGGAGGAGGGACTACCGATTATGCCGTTGAGATCTTTTACGAGGCCATCCGCCGGAAAAAATATACCTGTTTCCTGAGCAGCGAAACGGCTCTTCCGATGATGTTTATGCCCGACGCGATCAAAGCAACGGTCGACCTGATGGAAGCCGACTCTTCCAGACTCAGTCTGCACTCCAGCTACAATGTAGCCGGTATCTGTTTCACGCCCCATGCACTGGGCATGGAGATAAAAAAACATATTCCCGATTTTGAAATCACTTACGAACCGGATTTCCGCCAGGTGATCGCCGATTCCTGGCCCGACCGTATCGATGACAATGTAGCCCGGAATGACTGGGGCCTCACCTACGAATACGACCTGCCCAAGATGACGGAGGTGATGATTACGGAGATCCGGAAAAAATTGGGGTAATACCTGTAGAGACGAGGCATGCCTCGTCTCTACAGGATATCCCGTAACGGAAATGCCTCCTTCATCCGTACCCCTTTTTCGGTCATGTGAACCGTACAGCACTCATGGTTGATGTCGTGCTCGAAAAATAGAATGTACTCCTTTTCGGCTGCCTCTTTCATGAATATTTCCTTCTCCTCCAGGGTCACCAGAGGCCGGGTGTCGTAACTCATTACATAAGGTAGCGGAATGTGAGCAGTAGAGGGAAGCAGGTCGCCCATGTAGACGATGGTTTTGCCTTTATAGCTGATGAATGGGATCACCTGTCCGTGCGTGTGGCCGTGATAGAGCCGTACCGAGATACCGGGATAGAGTCCGGTGTCCCCATCTACCAGCTTCAGGGTGCCTTTTTCCCGGATTGGCAGGATGTTCTCCTTCAGAAACGAAGCCTTTTCGCGGTTGTTCGGGTCGACAGCCCACTCCCATTGCTGACGGCTGGTCCAGTAGATCGCATGGGGGAAGGTCGGAACATAATCGGTCTTATCTTCGTTCCAGCTGATGGCGCCACCGGCATGATCAAAGTGGAGGTGGGTGAGGATCACATCGGTGATATCATCAGTGGTATACCCCGCTTTCTCAATGGAACCTTTCAGATTGTCTTTGCCATTGAGATAATAGTTCCCGAAGAATTTTTCCGTTTGTTTGTCCCCGATCCCGCAATCGATCAGAATCGTCCGGTTGCCGGTATCTATGAGCAAACAACGCATCGACCAGTTACACAGATTATTCTCATCACAGGGATAGATTTTATTCCAGATCACCTTGGGCACCACGCCGAACATGGCACCGCCGTCAAGTTTTAGGTTTCCGGTTAATATTGGAACTAGTTTCATGAAGTCAGAAGTTAGAAATACGAATTCACTACCTCACTACCTCGCTATCTCACTACCTATATTCAGATACTTCGATTTCACCTTTGATCACCCGCAGGGCATTCGAGGCCATCGCCTGGATCTCATTATCTCCCGGAAAGACGATGACCTGGCCGAGTCGGTCCACATGATCACGTATAATATTGACTACGAATTCGGAATGCGCCAGATCGCCTGTCAGCAGGATGGCATCCACTTCGCCCTTCAAGGCAACAAACATCTCTCCAATAGATTTTGAAACCTGGTACGCCATCGCTTCTATGATCAGGGTGGCATGCCTGTCCCCTTCTTTGATCCTGTTTTCGATCTCCGTGATATCGGTTGTGCCCAGGTGCGCATTGATTCCCCCCAGGTGTGTGAGCAATGAATAGACCTCCTCTTTACTCTTGTTTTCATCGGTTGTCATTTTCACGATAGCTCCCAATGGAAGACTTCCGCATCGGATCATAGAGAATGGGCCATCGCCTTCAAACCCCTGATTGACATCAATCACTTTCCCTTTGCAATGGGCGCCGACAGTAGTCCCATTTCCCATATGGGCTACAATGAGGTTCAGCTCATGGTAGTTTTTCTTCAAACTCTCAGCATAAATCTTAGCAACAGCTTTCTGGTTGAGAGCATGGAATATTGATTTCCGTTCCACCCCCGGAACGCCCGTAATCCGGGCAATATCATGCATCTCATCCACCACGGTAGGATCAGCGATCAGGGCCTGGGCTCCCTCAATCTGCGATGCAACGGCATCCGCAACCAACCCCCCTATATTGATGATATCTGTTCCTATAGGGCTATTCCGCAAGTCGTACCGAAGCGCATCATTGATCTCATAAATCCCGGAATGCACCGGTTTTATCAATCCTCCGCGGGATATAACAACCTTGACTTTACTCATGTCGAAATTGTTATTCTTTAACTCCCTGAAAACAACGTCGCGCCGGAAATCTACCTGATCGTAAACAGTTTTGAACTGGCTGAGCTCCTCTGCAGTGTGTCTTCTGTTATTGATATAAAGTAACTGAAAGTTATCAAAGACAGCTATCTGCGTTACCTTATCCTTTGGATTGACAACCAAAATGTTGAAGGTCATAACAATAGGATTTTCAGGTTACATACTTCTTCTGTACTGTCCGCCCACATTGAACAATGCATGGGTGATCTGACCGATGGAACAGACTTTGGAGGCCTCCATCAGGCTTTCAAAAATATTCAAATTCTCGGTTGTTGCATGCTGCAGCTGGTGCAATGCCTGTTGTGACTCTTTCCCCCACGTCCTGTGAAGTTCCTTCAGCATCCCGATCTGATATTCCTTCTCCTCTTCCGTAGACCGGATGACCTCTCCGGGCAACACCGTAGGAGATCCTTTACTGGAGAGGAAGGTATTCACCCCCATGATCGGCAGCTTCCCGGTATTTTTCATTAGTTCGTAGTAGAGCGACTCTTCCTGGATCTTGCTGCGCTGATACATGGTCTCCATGGCGCCCAGCACTCCACCGCGTTCCGACAACCGCTCAAATTCCATCATCACCGCCTCTTCCACCAGGTCGGTCAGCTCTTCTATAATGAATGAACCCTGAAGTGGATTCTGGTTCTTTGCCAGCCCGAGTTCATGGTTGATGATCATCTGGATGGCCACCGCCCGGCGCACCGACTCTTCCGTCGGCGTGGTGATGGCTTCATCGTAAGCATTGGTATGCAAAGAATTGCAGTTATCGTAAATGGCATAAAGAGCCTGGAGTGTGGTTCGGATATCGTTGAAATCGATCTCCTGGGCATGCAGGGATCTCCCGGAGGTCTGGATGTGGTATTTCAGCATTTGCGACCGGGCGTTGGCTTTGTAGCGGTATTTCATTGCCTTGGCCCAGATCAGCCGCGCCACCCGCCCGATCACCGAATATTCAGGATCGATCCCGTTGGAAAAGAAGAAGGAGAGGTTGGGGGCAAACTTGTTGACATCCATTCCCCTGGAGGCGTAATATTCCACATAGGTGAAACCGTTGGAAAGGGTAAGCGCCAGCTGTGTGATCGGATTGGCTCCCGCTTCTGCGATATGATATCCGGAGATGGAGACGGAGTAGAAGTTCCGGACGTTATTCCGGATGAAATACTCCTGGATATCACCCATCATTTTCAGGGCAAAATCGGTGGAGAAGATGCAGGTGTTCTGTGCCTGATCCTCCTTCAAAATGTCGGCCTGCACGGTTCCCCTTACCTGGCACAGGGTGTCGCGTTTGATTTGTTCATACACCCCCCGGGGCAATAGCAAATCGCCAGTTACACCCAGTAACATCAGCCCCAGGCAATTGTTACCCCGGGGCAGCTTCCCCTGGTATGCGGGTCGTATGGTTCCCTTCTTACGGTAAATTTCCTCGATCTTTTGCTCCACCTCCTTCTCCAGTCCCTGTTCCCGAATGTATTTCTCGCATTGCTGGTCGATGGCCGTGTTCATGAAATACCCCACCATAGCGGGAGCCGGTCCGTTGATGGTCATGGAAACAGAGGTGTTTGGGTTGAGGAGGTCAAAGCCGGAATAGAGTTTCTTGCAGTCATCAAGACAGGCGATCGAAACACCTGAATTTCCTATCTTTCCATATATATCAGGCCGGATGCCCGGATCGAATCCGTACAGGGTTACTGAGTCGTAGGCAGTGGAGAGGCGGACAAAGGGCATTCCGTGGGAGAGGTAATGGAATCGCTTGTTTGTACGCTCAGGGCCTCCTTCACCGGCAAACATCCGGGTGGTATCTTCGCTGGTTCGCTTAAACGGAAATACGCCTGCCGCATAGGGAAATTCGCCCGGCACATTCTCACGCAGGTTCCATTTCAGGATATCCCCCCAACCCTTGTACTTCGGTAAGGATATCTTGGGAATCCGGAGGTGTGACAACGACTCGGTGTGTGTCTCCACGTTGATCTCCTTATCCCTGACCTTGTAAACAAAGACCTCATCCCTGTATTGCTGCAGCTTCTCCGGCCACTTCTTCAGGATCTCCTGGTTGCCTCTTTCCAGTTCTTTCAGGCTCTGCTCATAGATCTGCTCCAGTTCGCTGATGGCCGTTTTCTGCCTCTTCGCTTCTGCCGGCGAGGATCCCTCTTTGCCTTTCCGCAGGGTTTCCAGTGCTTCGTGGATGGCATACAGGCGCTGTGCCGCCTCCGACTGCTCTTCAGCCCACCGGTTATATCCCCTTACCGTGTCGGCGATCTCTGCCAGGTACCGGGTCCGGGATGGGGGAATGATTAAGATCTTCTCCTTCATTTCATCCTTCCCCTCAAACCGGCTGTAGAAGGTCACCCCGGTTTTGTTCCGGATGGTGGAGATGAGTGCCTGATAGAGCTTATTAACGCCGGGGTCGTTAAACTGGGAGGCAACCGTACCATATACCGGCATCCCTTCGAGGTCGTCGTGGAAGCGCTGATGGTTCCGCTGGTATTGCTTCTTGACATCCCTTAGTGCATCCAGCGCTCCCCGTTTGTCAAATTTATTGATGGCGATCAGGTCGGCAAAGTCGAGCATATCGATCTTCTCCAGCTGGCTGGCTGCACCATATTCGGGGGTCATCACATACAGGGTCAGGTCGCTGTGGTCAACGATCTCGGTATCGGACTGACCGATGCCGGATGTCTCCACTATGATCAGGTCGAATCCTGCTGCCCTGGTAATGGTGATGGCATCCTTCACATATTTCGAAAGCGCCAGGTTCGACTGCCGGGTGGCCAGGGAGCGCATGTAAACCCTCGGATCGCTGATTGCATTCATCCGGATCCGGTCGCCCAGCAGAGCGCCTCCGGTTTTCCGTTTGGTAGGGTCCACCGAAATGATGGCGATCGTTTTATCGGAGAGGTCGTTCAGATAACGCCGGACGATCTCATCTACCAGGCTGGATTTTCCAGCTCCACCGGTTCCGGTTATCCCCAGGATCGGGACCCTGTTCTTTCCGGCCCGGGTTTCCAGCTTTTTCAACAACGGTCTGGTCTTTTCCGGCTCATTCTCGGCCAGGGAGATGAGGCGGGCGATCGTTTTCTGAGCCGTTGAAGTGATCTTGTCTGCGGATACCTTCTCCAGTTCATTAAGCGGATAATCACACGTTTCCAGCACATCGTTGATCATCCCCTGCAGGCTGAGCTCCCGGCCATCATCCGGGGAGTAGATCCGCGTGATCCCGTAGGCATGGAGCGCTTTGATCTCCTCAGGAAGGATGACTCCCCCGCCGCCCCCGAAGATCCGGATATGACCGCATCCGGCCTGGTGCAGAAGATCGTACATGTAGCAGAAGAACTCCATGTGGCCACCCTGGTAGGAGGTGATAGCCACTGCATGGGCATCCTCCTGGATGGCGCAGTCTACGATCTCCTGCACGGAGCGATTATGGCCGAGATGGATCACCTCTGCTCCGCTCGACTGCAGGATCCGCCGCATGATGTTGATGGCTGCATCGTGGCCGTCAAAAAGGGAAGCGGCCGTAACGATGCGAATGTGGTTCTTCGGTTTATACGGTTTGGGTATCTTCATGGATAAAGGCAGACTTAATCGTTCATGATAGCCCGTGAGATGATGATCTGCTGAATCTCACTGGTTCCTTCGTAGATTTGGGTAAGTTTAGCTTCCCGCATCAGCCTTTCCACATGGTACTCTTTCACATAACCGTATCCGCCGTGAATCTGGACCGCCTCGGTGGTGACATACATGGCGGTTTCCGCAGCCCAGTATTTTGCAATGGCACTGGCGGTTCCGTAAGGCAACCCCTGATCACATAACCAGGCAGCCTTTAGAGTAAAGTACCGTGCAGCTTCAATTCGTGTATGCATTTCAGCCAGTTTGAATCCGATCGCCTGGTGGTTAATGATCTCGGTACCAAATGCTTTTCGCTCCTTGGCATACTGCAGTGCCCGCTCATAGGCTCCCTGTGCAATGCCAACCGCCTGAGCGGCAATTCCGATGCGACCTCCTTCCAGGGTTTTCATGGCTAACTTGAATCCGAAACCGTCGTCTCCAAGCCGGTTTTCCTTGGGTACCTTCACATCGTTGAACATGACCGAATGGGTATCGGAACTGCGCATCCCCATTTTATCTTCATGTGGTCCGAGTGTAATGCCGGGAGAATCTTTTTCCACGATCAGGGCGTTGATCCCCTTATGTCCTTTCTCAGGGTGGGTTTGGGCGATTAAAATATAGGTGGAGGCACAATTAGCATTGGTAATCCAGTTTTTGGTCCCGTTCACCAGGTAATGATCACCCATATCAACCGCAGTGGTTCGCTGAGAGGTCGCATCGGAACCGGCATCCGGCTCAGAGAGTAGTAATGCTCCCAGTTTTGCGCCACTGGCCAGGGGTTTCAGATACTTTTCCTTCTGTTCTTCGGTGCCAAATTCTTCGAGTTCATAGCAAACCAGTGAGTTGTTAACAGAAACGATGACCGATACGGAGGAGTCAATTTTCGATAATTCCTCGACAGCCAGGACATACGAGATGGTGTCCATTCCACCTCCGTCGTATTTTGGGTCGACCATCATTCCCATGAAACCTAATTCGGTCAATGCTTTCACGTGCTGGGCGGGAAATTCACAGCTGGCATCGCGCTCCAGAACGTCTTTGATCAGCTCACGCTGGGCGTAATCCCGTGCAGCCTGCTGGATCATCTTGTGTTCTTCAGTAAATTCAAAATTCATTGGTCCGGAAATTTAAAATTTGTGTCTTTCAAAAATACAGGTTTTCTGCGAACAAACAAATAGATGACCTTCCAATTCATCCGGCAGAAGGATTACAAAATTCCGAAAACCTACCGGTCAGTGAAAATTCTTATTATTGCCTGTTAATTGATAAACAGACAACCATGAAAAAGTACCTGTCGACATTCCTGCTTGCCATTTTTGGCCTGACCGCCCTCCTTGCTCAGGAGGAAGCAAAGAAACCCCTGTTCGGAATCAAGTTCTCCGGGCTTGTGAAAACCGACATTTTTTTCGATTCCCGTCAGACCATTGCAGCCCGTGAAGGGCATTTCCTGCTCTACCCCGACAATGAAAAGCTGGACGCCGATGGGAAGGATATCAACGCCAAATGGAATTCAAATATCCTCTCCATTCAAACCCGCCTGGCCGGATCGGTCTGGGGCCCTGATGCACTAGGGGCAAAAACCTCCGCCTATATTGAAGGCGAATTCTTCGGCAATATCAATCCGGCCATCAACGTCTTCCGTTTGAGGCATGCCTTCATCAGGCTCAACTGGAAAACAACTGATCTGTTGGCAGGTCAGACCTGGCATCCAATGTTTGTCACGGATTGTTCACCTGCCACTGTCTCGTTCAATACAGGTGCTCCCTTTGTCGTTTTTTCCCGCAATCCGCAGATCAGGATTGCACAAAACATCAACAATATCAAGGTACAGCTGACGGCTCTCGAACAGATTGATTTTACCAGTGATGGCCCCGACGGACCCAGTCCGAAATACCTGCGGAACTCGGTCCTCCCAGAACTGAACTTCCTGGTCCAATATGGCAAATCCTGGGCCGATCAAGAAAGTGAATTTCTCATCGGGGCCAGCGTCAATTACCAGATGCTCACCCCACGGCTTTCGACCACTGTCATTCTGAGTGCGGCTTATGATACGGTCGTCAATGGCATTGTGCAACACGTAAATGAAGTCTCCGAAATCTATCAGACCGACTCGAAATCCACTGCCTTTGCAGCCAGTTTCTTTTCAAAGCTGAAGTTGAAGCCGGTGACCATTAAACTGGGCGCCGAATGGGGCCAGAACAACAATGCCTACACCATGCTGGGTGGCTTTGCTGTGAGGAGTATAACCGATACGGCAAAAGGATTTGTCGACTATGCAAACGTTCAGTCCATCGCACTCTGGGCAGAGGTACACACGAACGGAACGAAATGGCGTCCGGGACTTTTTGGCGCCTTCAGTAAAAATCTGGGAATCGGGGAAACGGTTATTGGTCCCTACTACGCCCGGGGGGCCAACATCGACTACCTCTGGCGGGTCTCCCCCAGGCTTGAGTTCAATGTCCAGCGGCTTCGGTTTGCCGGAGAGGTAGAATATACAGTAGCCGGCTATGGAAAAACGACCTCGAAAGGATTCGTGTCCGCACCCAAGGCAATCGGGAACCTGCGATTGTTGCTGGCGGTGTTTTACTTCTTCTAGCCTTACATCCCGTACATCTCAATGATCTCCTGCTTCGTCTTTCCCAGGATGTTGTATTTCTTGCCCACTTTGGTGAAGGCATCCAGGGCCTTTTCGAGGTGATGGATCTCATGACCGGCTGAGATCTGCGTCCGAATTCTGGCTTGACCCTGAGGAACCACAGGGAAGAAAAAGCCAATGGCATAGACTCCCTCCTGATAGAGGTCGCGCGAGACATCCTGTGACAATTTCGCATTGAAGAGCATTACCGGCACAATCGGGGTGTCCCCCTCTTTGAGGACAAACCCGGCTTCGGTCAATCCCTTTCGCCAGAACTCTGTATTTTTCTCTAGTTTGTCGCGGCGCTCGGTAGTGGCCGAAAGGATCTCCAGCACCTTGATCACGCCTGCTACCACCGGTGGGGCAATGGTATTGGAAAACAGGTATGGGCGCGCTTTCTGACGGCACATCTCAACCAGCTCCTTACGGCCCGAAACGCATCCGCCGGATGCACCTCCCAGCCCTTTGCCAAAGGTGGTGGTGATGACGTCCACCTTCCCCATGATGCCGTATTTCTCATGGGTTCCTCTCCCTTTTTTCCCGATGAACCCGCTCGCATGCGAATCATCAATAAATAGCAGAGCATCGTATTTTTCGCACAGGGCAGCCATCTCATCCAGCTTTGCAGTATCGCCATCCATGGAGAAGACCCCGTCGGTGATCACCATCTTCAACCGCCGGTCGTGATGGAGTTGCAGCTTGCTCTCCAAATGGTCCATGTCGGAGTGCTTGAACGTGTCGTGCATGGCGCTGCACAGCCGGATACCGTCGATGATGGATGCATGAACCAGCCGGTCGGAGATCATGACGTCATCCTTGGTGAGGACCGCCTCAAACACACCGGCATTGGCATCCATACAGGAAGGGAAGAGAATGGTATCCTCGGTGTCCAGAAATTCGGTGACCATCTGCTCCAGCTTCCGGTGAATGTCCTGTGTGCCGCAGATGAACCGCACCGACGACATCCCGTATCCGCGAGAATCCAACCCTTCATGAGCGGCTTTCACTACATCGGGATGGCTGGATAGTCCCAGGTAGTTATTTGCACAGATGTTGATCACGTTCTTCAGTGAAGAACCCGATGGAAATTCCACTTCAATATCGGCAGCCTGCGGGGAGTGGATGAATCGCTCCTGTTTGAACAGGCCGGCCTCCTGCAATCCGGAGAGGATGCCGTTGTACATCCCTCTGGTCTTATCTGAATATGCCATGGTAACCCTCCTGTTTTAACCGATGAACTCCTGTACCAGCGTACAGATCTTGTTGACCGAATCGAATGCTTCAGGTGTCGCCCTGTCATCGGGAATTGAGATGCTGTATTTATTTTCCAGGAACCGCTTCAGCGAAACCATGGAGAATGAATCAACAATTCCTCCCGAGATCAGCGGAGTGTCGTTGGTGACCTCTGTGTCGTCCTCAACATATTCGTTGATCACGTACTCCCGTATAACTTCATGCATGTCTTCCATAGTGATGTTCTCCTTTTTTAATTCTGTTATTATTATTGGTTAATTGGAT